>VFSW01005964.1_pt1 | contig 17959 bp, 15 predicted proteins | sample 5358111 | NCBI WGS metagenome assembly VFSW01 (sample SAMN11554181, study PRJNA540505) | mine drainage metagenome | isolation source: sediment from site ElyBrook_90M | place: USA: Ely Copper Mine, Vershire, VT | collected 2017
CCGGGGGGCGCAGCGTCGAGCGCCGAGCCCCGCCCGGCACGCACCGCGGCGGTGAACAGCCGAACGCGATGACTGCCGTTCATCGCCCATAGGCCGGCCGCCAGCAGAATCACGGCGGCGAGAGACGCCGCCAGGGCCGTTCGTCCCCGACGGTTCGGCCGCGCGAGCAGTGCGGAGGGGATCGGCAACGGCGCCGGCGTGGCGCTCGGCGCGAGCTGCCGTGCCCAGCCCGCGACCTCCGCCGGGCGATCATCGCGCCGAACCTCGAGCCCCTGGCGCAGCGCACTCCATTGGCGAGGGCGCAGTCCTGCGGGGCGCGGCGGCTGCAGGCGCGCGGAGCGCGCCTGAAGAGCGGTTCGGCTGCCAAACGGATGCCGGCCCGACAGCAACAGATAGGCGACACAGGCGAGGGAGAACAGGTCGTCGCGCGCATCCGGCAAGTGCCCTTCGAGCACTTCGCAGCTGGCGTACCTCGGCGTCGCCGCCGGGCCCGAGGCGGCGGATCCCAACCGGCGGGCGGCGCCGAAATCCAGGACGCGTATCTCGCCGGCACGGGTATAGAAGATGTTCCGCGGATTGATGTCCCCGTGCACGACGCCACGCGAGTGGGCGTGGGCGAGCGCGGCGCCGACCGCCTGGATGATCGTGTGCGCATGCGCACGCTTCAATCTTGTGCCGGCGAGCGCGCTCAACACCTCCTCGAGCGGCGCCCCATCGAGCAGTTCCATCGTGAAGAAGGCGAGCGCGCCGTCGCGCGCGAATTCATGGACGCGCACGATGTTCGGATGCGATAGCGTCTGAAGATGCCGGAACTCGGCGAGCAATTCGTTCGGCAAATCCGGCCGGCGACTCACGTCGGTATGCAGCACCTTGAGCGCCACGCGTCGAGCGCCTTCGGGCGCCTCGGCGAGGTGTTGGTCGACGGCCTCGAAGACCGTGCCCATCCCGCCTTGCCCGATGATTGCCGTGATCCGGTACCGGCCCCCCAGGACGTCGCCGGGCACCGGGCTGCGCGGCGCGGCGGCGGGCTCGATGGCCGGCGCAGGCGCGGCGCTGCGCACCGGCACGGTGACCTGCGCCTGCGCCGGCGCCGGCGCCGGCGGCTGCACGCGTGGCGGCGCGCGGCTGCCGATCGTGCCTTGCGGCACCCGCAGCAGTATGCCGCTCAAGTGGGCGTTGGCCCACTGATACGCCTCCTGGCCCAGCTTGCCCCGTCGGTAGTATTGATCGATCACCGACAGGATCTCGCAGGCCGCCTCCGGGTCGGCGCCCGCCTGCCCGCACACCTCGTGCAAGATCGCGACTTGATCGTCGGCGGCTGCGAGGCCGTCGAGCAGGACCCGCGTCGCCGTCACCAGGCTTTCATGCGGGATCGGGGAGTCGAGCACATCCTTCGGGCGAGGCGCGATTTCGGGCGGGCGATGACCTTTGCGGCGCATACGGGCTGCCTGTTGTCGTCACCTGATCAGGTAATTCACGATCACGTCGGCCGCCTGCTCGGGGGTCATCGCCGTCGTATCAATCCGAATTTCCGGGGACTCCGGCGCCTCATAGGGACTGTCGATGCCGGTGAAATTCTTGAGCTGTCCGGCTCGCGCCTTCTTGTACAGCCCCTTGACGTCGCGAGTCTCCGCGACCGCGAGGGGCGTGTCAATGTGGATCTCCAGGAATTCCCCGGGAACCATCATGTCGCGCACCAATTGCCGTTCGGCGCGAAAGGGCGAAATGAACGAGGTGATCACGATCAGACCGGCATCCGTCATGAGCCTGGCGACGTGCCCGACGCGCCGGATGTTCTCGACCCGATCCGCGTCCGTGAATCCCAAGTCCCTGTTCAGGCCATGCCGGATGTTGTCTCCGTCCAGCAGGAACGTATGGCGATTCATCCGAACGAGCCTCTTTTCCACCAAGTTGGCGATGGTCGATTTGCCCGCGCCGGACAGGCCCGTGAACCAGAGGACCGCGGGCCGCTGGTTCTTCAAGGCCGCGTGTGCTTCGCGGGAGATCTCGAGGGCCTGCCAGTGAACGTTCTGGGCGCGGCGCAGCGAGAAATGCAGCATCCCGGCGGCCACCGTCGCATTCGTCACCTTGTCGATGAGGATGAAGCCGCCGAGCACCTTGCTCTGCGAATAGGGTTCGAAGACGATCAACCGGTCGGTCGACACGGTGGCCACGGCGATCGCGTTCAGCTCGATGGTCTTGACCGCGAGGTGTTCCAGGCTGTTGACGTTGATCTGGTACTTCGGCGCCGCGACGGTCGCCGACACCGTATCGGCGCCCAGCTTGAGCCAATACGGCCGACCCGGCAGCAGCGGCTCATCGGCCATCCAAACGATGGTCGCCTCGAATTGATCGGCGACCTGCGGAGGAGCGTCGGCGGCCGATATCACGTCGCCGCGCGAGCAGTCCACCTCGTCGCCGAGCGTCAGGGTCACCGACTGGCCCGCGACCGCCACCGGCAGGGCGCCGCCCGGACCGACGACGCGCGCGACCACGGAACTCCTGCCCGACGGAAGCACGCGCACCGCGTCGCCGGGCCGAATCGTGCCCGAACCGATCAGCCCGCAGAGGCCGCGAAAATCCAGGTTGGGCCGATTGACCCACTGGACCGGCATGCGAAAGGGCTTGGCTTGATCCGTGGTCGCATCGACCGGCACGGTCTCGAGGTGCTCGAGCAGAGGCACCCCGCCGTACCAGGGCATGCGGCTCGAGCGCGTGGTGACGTTGTCGCCCTGGAGCCCCGAGATCGGAACGGGGAAGAAGTCCTCCATGCCGATATCGGCGGCAAAGGCGCGGTATGCGGAAACGATGCCGTCGTAGACCGATTGGTCGTACCCGACCAGGTCCATCTTGTTGACGGCGAGCACGATGTTGCGGATGCCGAGCAGATGTGCGAGGTAGGAATGCCGGCGAGTCTGGGTGAGAACGCCCTTGCGTGCATCGACCAGCACCACGGCCAGATCGGCGGTCGACGCGCCGGTCACCATGTTGCGGGTGTATTGCTCGTGTCCAGGCGTGTCGGCGACGATGAACTTGCGCTTCTCGGTCGAGAAGTAGCGGTAGGCCACGTCGATGGTGATGCCCTGTTCCCGTTCCGCGGCGAGCCCGTCGACCAGGAGCGCAAAGTCGATGTTCTGCCCCTGGGTGCCGACCCGCTTCGAATCCGCCTCGAGCGCGGCCAGTTGATCCTCGAAGATCATCTTGGCGTCGTACAGAAGCCGCCCGATGAGAGTCGATTTGCCGTCGTCGACCGAGCCGCAGGTGATGAACCGCAGGAGGCCCTTGTGCCGGTGCTGCACGAGATAGGCGTCGATGTCCTCGGCAACGAGCGCCTGGGTTGCGTACGAGGGGTGGGTCGGCCCGGCGGTCATGTCAGAAATACCCTTCCTGCTTCTTCTTTTCCATCGACGCGGCTTGATCGTGATCGATGGCGCGCCCCTGCCGCTCCGAGGTCGTCGTCTGCAGCATTTCCCGGATCACCTCCGGGAGCGTCGTCGCGTGGCTCTCGACCGCGCCCGTCAGCGGATAGCATCCCAACGTCCGGAAGCGGATCGAGCGCTGCACGACGGCTTCGCCCGGCCGCAACGGGAAACGGTCGTCATCGACCATCAGCAGCAGCCCGTCGCGAACGACGGTGGGACGGAGCGCCGCGAAATACAGCGGAACGATCGGGATCTTCTCGAGATGGATGTACTGCCAGACGTCGAGTTCGGTCCAATTGGAGAGCGGGAACACCCTCAGGCTCTCGCCCTTGGCCTTCCTGGCGTTGTAGAGGTTCCACAGTTCCGGCCGCTGCTGCTTCGGATCCCAGCGGTGATTGGCGGAGCGAAAGCTGAAGATCCGCTCCTTGGCGCGGCTCCGTTCCTCGTCGCGGCGCGCCCCGCCGAAGGCCGCGTCGAACCGATGCTCGTCCAGCGCCTGCTTGAGCCCCTCGGTCTTCCATAGGTCGGTGTGCAGGGCGCCATGATCGAACGGATTGATGCCCTTGGCCTTGGCCTCGGGATTGACGTGCACCAGGAGCCGCATGCCGCTCTCGGCGGCCATCCGGTCGCGCATCTCGTACATCGCCCGGAATTTCCACGTGGTGTCCACGTGCAGCAGCGGGAAGGGCGGCGTCGCGGGGTGGAAAGCCTTGCGCGCCAGATGCAGCATGACCGCCGAATCCTTGCCCACCGAGTACAGCATCACCGGCCGCTCGGCCTGCGCGACCACTTCCCGCATGATGTGGATGCTCTCTGACTCCAGCCTTTCGAGGTGCGTCAGCCCCTGGGGGGGGATGGTCGGCGTCATGTCAGCACCATCTTCAGGCCGAGGGCCGCCAGGATCAGCGAAATCGCCGCGCGCAGGATCTTCTCCGGCACGTGCGTGCTGCCCATCGCGCCGAGCGCGATGCCCGGGATGGATCCGAGCAGGAGGTTGACCAGCAGGCCGAAATCGACGTTGCCGAGGAACAGATGGCCGGTCCCCGCGAGTATCGTCAAGGGTATGGCGTGCACGATGTCGGTCCCCACCAGCGCGCTCGCAGTCAGCCTGAGCGGATACAGATACAGCAACATGACCGCGCCGAGCGCACCCGCCCCGATCGAGGTGAATGTCACGAGGAAGCCCAATATAGCACCTGCCAGGACCGTGAGCGCCGGCTGAACGAACGCGAGCACGGCCGGGCGCTCGCCCCACATGCGCGTACCGAAGGCGTGCAGGCGTCCGCGGAACACGGTCGCGGCCGAGGTCAGCATCAGCGTCACGCCCAGTGTCTTGAATATGAGCTGATTGCGGCTCTGCGGCGCGCCCGTGGCGTGCAGCCAGAACAGCGTCAGCAGGGCGGCGGGCAGGCTGCCGCAGAACATCCTGCGCAGGATCTGCCAGTCGACGGTGCCCTTCCTGTCGTGGATCCAGGCGCCGACGATCTTCGTGATGGCGGCGAACCACAAATCCGTCCCCACCGCGATGCTCGGCGCCATGCCGAAGAGCAGGACCATGATCGGCATCATGAGCGATCCGCCGCCGACTCCGGTGAGACCGACCAGCAGACCGACGCCGAAGCCCGACGCCGTGTTGATCCAGTTCAGATGCATCGGCTATTCGAGCCCGTGCCCCTTGAACACCGCCCCGTCCTTCATGACGAACCCGACCTGCTCGAGCGCGTGCACGTCGGCGAGCGGATCGCCGCCGACGGCGATCAGGTCCGCATGGGCCCCCGGTGCCACGACGCCGATGCGTCCCGACTGACCGAGCAGCTCGGCGGCCCGCGACGTGGCCGACTGGATGGCCTGCATGGGCGTCATGCCGAATTCCACCTCCCGCGCGAACTCCTGGGCGATGGGCTGCGACCAGGAAAACCCGCCGACGTCGGTGCCGAAGGCGATCTTGACGCCCGCGCGCAGCGCCTTCGTGAAGGACACGCCGTGCAAGGCGACGCGCTTGCGGTCCCGCTTGCCGGAGTCGGTGTCCGGCGGATCCCAGTCGGTGTAATACACCGCGAGCGTCGGCACGTACCACGTGCCCTGGCGAACCATCTGGGCGATTTGCGCGTCGCCGAGCTCGAGGCCGTGTTCGATCGAATCGCAGCCGCCGTCGAGCGCGCGCTGCAGGCCGATGCCGTTGTAGGCGTGGCAGGCGACCTTCCGGCCCCAGCCGTGCGTTTCGTCGACGATCGCCCTCAGTTCCTCGAGCGTGAGCGTCGGCTGGGAGACCAGAGCGCCCTGGTCGTCGAGCCAGGATCGATGCGTCATGTAGACCTTGATCCAATCGGCGCCGTGGTCGAGTTGCTCGCGCGCCGCCTTGCGCGCCTCGACCGGCCCGTCGATGATCTGGGCCCCTTTGGGCAGCGTGATTTCGGGCGCATAGCCCTCGAGCGGATAGCCGCCCGTGCTCGAGATCGAGAGCGTCGAGACCCAAAGGTGCGGACCCGGAATGTAGCCCTCGTCGATCGCCCGCTTGATGCCGACGTCGCCGTAGCCCGCGCCCTCGGTCTCCATGTCGCGCAGGCTCGTGAAGCCCTGCTCGAGCGCGCGGCGCGCGGCCACCACGGCCCGGGCGACGCGGTAGGAGGCCGGGAACTTCAGCAGCTGCACGTCGTAGCCGCCGGCTTCCGGGTCCTCGCCTTGCAGGAAGATGTGCGTGTGCGTGTCGATCAGCCCGGGAAGCACCGTGGCCGGCCCCAGGTCGATCAGTTGCGCGCCCGGCGGCAGCGGCCGCGAGCCCGCAGCGATCACCTCCGTGATGCGCTGGCCGCGCACCAGGATGTCGACGTCCTGGCGCGGCCGATCGCCCCGGCCGTCGATGAGCGCATGCGCCCGGATCACGATCGCGGGCGGCGCGGGCGCGTCGCTCGCATTCGCCGCCTGGGCCCACGCCCAGACCGAGCCCAGCAAGACCCAGGCGGCCAACCGCCCGCCGCGCATGGTACGCACATCCTCGATCACGTCATACCTCGCCGGTCAACGCTCGTTCTTGTAGACCTTGCCTTCCTTCATCACGAAGCCGACCTTCTCGAGGACCCTGATGTCCTCGAGCGGGTCGCCCGAGACCGCGATGAGGTCGGCAGACTTGCCCGGTGCGATGGAGCCGAACAGCTCGGGGTGGCCGATCAAATTCGCCGCGTTGATGGTGGCCGATTGAATCGCCTGCATCGGCGTCATGCCGTACTTGACCATGAAGGCGAATTGCCGCGCGTTCTCGCCGTGCGGGCAGATCCCGGCATCGGTGCCGAAGCTCATCTTGACCCCTGCGCGCACCGCCTTGGTGAAATTGCGCCGCTGCGCCTCGGCGAGATCGCGGTCGTGCTGCAGAAAGTCCGGCGGCTCGCTCGGGTCCGCCTGGATGCACTCCTCGTCGTAGATGTCCATGTCCAGGTAGGTGCCGTGCTGCTTGGCGAGCGCGATGCCCTCGTCGTCGATGAGGGTCGCGTGCTCGACCGAGGCCACTCCGGCGCGGATCGCGTTCTTGATGCCCTCGGCCGCGTGCGCGTGCGCCTCGACGCGCAGGCCGAAATTGGCCGCCTCCTCGACGGCGGCGCGCAGCTCCTCCGGCGTGAACTCGACGGATTTGGGATTGCTGGTGTGGGTGAGCACCGCGCCGGTGGCCAGCACCTTGATGTGATCCGCGCCCCGGTGCGCCAGCTCCCGGATCCTTTGCCGCACCTCCCAGGGGCTGTTCGCCTCGCCATAGCGCAGCTCGAGCGGCAGCTGGATATCGGGCGCGAGGCCGGTCATCGCGCCGGCGCCGCTGCTGATGGTCACGTAGGCGCCCGCGACGTACATGCGCGGCCCCTCGATGATCCCCGCCGCGATGGCGTCGCGCATCGCGACGTCGTTGAAGGCGCGATACACGCCGACGTCGCGCACCGTGGTGAAGCCGGCGAGGAGGGTCGCCCGCGCGTTGGGAATCGTGGCGTAGGCCAACTCGGCCGCCGAGCGCGTCAGCACGTGCAGCGGCTCCGGATCGTTGGTGTCCGCGAGATGGGTGTGGCAATCGACCAGCCCCGGCAGGACCGTGCGGTTCGACAGATCGAGCGGCACGGCGCCCGCGGGCACCGGCAGGTTCGCGCCCACGGCCGTGATCTTGCCGTTGGCGACGATGATGGTCTGGTCGAGCAGTTCGCGGCCGCTCTCGACTTCGATGTGGCGGCCGGCGCGAATGGCGATGACCGCGCCGGCGGCCGAAGGCGCGGCGTCCGCCGCGAGCGCGGCGGTCGCGGGTGCCGAGGCAACGGCGCCGCCGAGGGCGAGTGTCAGCGCCGCGGCGAGCGGCAGGTTTCGTGTGATCATCGCTCCGATGGTACTGTGTCGCGGCCCCGAAGGCATCTCCGTGGCCGGTCCGTAGAGCGGCCGACTCCTCTATATGGTCGACAGGATAAGATGGTCTGTACATATGACGCTTCCATCTAAGGCGATGAACCTGCCGGTCCGTGCCGCGGCCGCGGCGGCGTTCCTGGCCGCCATGGCTCTCGGTGTGATGCCGCTGACCGGTGCGGCGGCGGATGGCTCGCGCACGGTGCGGGCGCGCGACCTCGGCATCCCGTTCGAAGGCATGCCCGGACGGTTCAATGCGATCACGGATGTCCCGGGCGTGCAGGTCGGTCAGGTCACCCTGGTCAGCGGCTCCGGTGCCCTCGAGGTCGGGCAGGGTCCGGTGCGGACCGGGGTCACCGTGGTGCTGCCGCTCGGCCGGCACAGCGACGCGCCCGTCAACGCCGGATTCTTCAACTTGAACGGCAATGGCGAAATGACGGCGCAGTCTTACCTGCAGGACTTCGGGGTCGCCTACGGGCCCATCGGCATCTCCAACACGAATGCAATCGGCCAGGTCTACGCGGGCATCATGCAATGGACCTCGCGCCGCTTCGGCAGTGCGATCTGGCCGGTCGTGGCCGAGACCTGGGACGGGGATCTGAACGACATCGAAGGGTTTCACGTGCGGCCGGAGCACGCCATCGCCGCCATCGAAGCCGCCGAATCCGGTCCCGTGGCCGAAGGCAACGTCGGCGGCGGCACGGGGATGGTGTGCTTTGGCTTCAAGGGCGGGATAGGTACCGCATCCCGCGTCGTGCGGCTGCGCGGGCAGAGCTATGTCGTGGGTCTGCTGGTCCAATGCAATACGGGCCTGCGGGACGTGCTGCGCATCGCGGGCGCACCGGTCGGCCATGAGCTGGCCGCCCGGTGGCTCGCCTGTGACCAACCCGGGGTGGCGCCGGCCGCAAAGTCGCCACGCTGCCGCCCCGACGGCACGGGCGGCGTGCACACGCGGGATCAGGGTTCGATCGTCATCGTCGTCGGCACGGACGCACCGCTGTCCTCGACGCAATTGAATCGGATCGCGCGCCGCGCATCCATGGGCCTGGCGCGGCTCGGCTCCTTCTCCGGCAACAGTTCCGGCGATCTGATCCTGTCGTTCTCGACGGCCCAGGGCGCAAACGACCCGGATCGGGCGGAGCCGGTGACCGCGACCCAGATCGCCAATGCCGACATCGACGTCTTGTTCGAGGCGACCGTGCAGGCCACGGAAGAGGCCATCACCAACGCGCTGGTCGCGGCCGATACGATGACGGGGGCGAACGGGTATACCGTGTTCGCGCTGCCGCACGATGAGCTGAGCGGCATCCTGCGGAAATACAATCGGCTGACGCCCTGACTCCCGCGCGCTACCGGCGCTCGGCGCTCTCCTCCTGGACGAGCACGCGGCCTTGGGGGTTCACGAAGATATGGTAGCGATTGCCGTCCTGGCATACGACGCTGTAGTCGCTGTCCCCGTTGCGCTTGACCTTGATCAGCTTGTCGCAGCGTTTGCCCTGCAGCGCGATGGTCGCCATCAGATCATTGCTGAACGTCGCGTCGTCCGCGTGCACGGGTCCGGTCGCCGCCAGCAGCATGACGATCGATGACGTGATGAAAAGGATGCGTTGGCCCATGGTCGTCTCCGGCAATCAGGTCTGCAATTTCGAGAATTTCTTGGGATCCGCCAGAATGCCCCATATCGCGTTTCGCGATGCCGCGATGTCGGTCGCGAGCGGCGGATCGGCGTTCTGAAGCAAGGAAAGCACTTTCATCAACAACAAATCATACCGCTGGCGCAGGTCCGGGAGCGCCATCTTGCTCCGACCGTCGTAGAACTCGCGGAACTGCGCCAACAGGTCGTCGACCTGATTCTTCAGGGAGAGCTTCGTGAACACGCCGATCGCGCGCGTGTCTCGCAGGCGTTGCTCGAGCGACGTCAGATCGAGCGTCTGCGCCTGCGTCTGCGCCGGCGCCTGTGTTTGCGCCTGTGCCTGTGCCTGCGCCTTGGTCGCGGCCGCCTGTTGAGTTTTCGCGTCGGTCGGCGCTGCCGCCGGCGCGGGCGACGCAGCGCTTGGTTGCGGCGCCCTGCGCTTGCCGGCAGGCGGGTTGGGCGGCGCCGGTTCGGCCGCCGCCTGCGGCACGGTTGGCTGCGCGGCCGGCGGCGCCTGCGCGACGGCTTCGGGCGTGGGAGGCGCCGGTTCGGCCGGAGTCGGCGTCGGTTCCGCTGGAGCCTCGGCCGGGACCGACGCGGGTGCCGCCGGTGGGGCGCTCGGCCGATTCGGCGGAATCAGCGGTGTGCCGGCGCAGCCGCCGAGCCCGAACAGCAACGCAAGGACCGTCCAAAGAAGAAGCCGCATGCACTACCCCAGTCCTTCGTGAATCGACACAATGCCGGCATGGGCGGACGATTGCACTACGGTCCTTCGGCCATGCGGTTGCCGGGACTACCTAGGCGGAACGAGGCGGCCGGTCGGCGCCGAGGCGCGCTGCCCGACGCGCATGCTTGATATCATGGCGCCATCCTAAACCGCTCTCGCCGATCTGTAGAGTGTCATCTCGATGAAGGACAGCATGCCCGGCCGGCCGCCGACTGCGAAGGACATCTGTGCCGTCGCGGTGACCTATCATCCGGATCCCGAATTGCCCGAGAGACTCGGCCAAGTCCTGCGGCAGGTCGGCGCGCTGGTGATCGTGGATAACGCCTCGGGCGAGGCGTCGGCCAAGATGCTGCGCGCGCTCGCGGCCGATCCCTCGATCATGCTGGTGTGGAATTCGGACAACCTGGGCGTCGCCAGCGCCCTGAACATCGGCATTCGGCGGGCTGCCTCGCTCGGCTTCACCTGGGTGCTGCTTCTCGATCAAGACACCCGCGTCGACCCGGACATGGTGCGGACGCTGCTCGCGGTCCACGCGGCGTTCCCCGGCCGGGACCGGCTGGCCGTGCTCGGATCCGGCTATCGGGAGGTCAACGCCGACGGCGCATGCCAGGGGGAGGGCCCGGAGATTGCCGGCGACCCCTGGGAGGAAGTGCCCTCGGTGATCACCTCCGGGTCCCTGATTCCCCTGGCAGCGCACGCCGCCGTCGGCGCCTTCCGGGACGAGTTCTTCATCGACCACGTCGACACCGAGTATTGTCTGCGGGCGCGAACCAAGGGCTATCGGGTGATCCGAACGCGGCGGGCGGTCATGTCGCATGCCATCGGTGCGATCACCCGGCACAGCGTGCTGTGGATGCGCAAGTGGACCTTCAACCATTCTCCCGAGCGGCGCTATTATTTCGTGAGAAACGACACCGTGATGCTGCGTGAATCCGGGCGTTACGCGCTGGGATCATGGGCCCTGAAGAGTCTCGGCCGCAGCGTGCGGCTGTGCAAGCGGATCCTCCTGTACGAACGGATGAAGGCCCGCAACATCGGCGCCGTCGCGCAGGGCTGGTGGCACGGCGTGCGCGGGCGCATGGGGCCGCGGCCGCACCGCCGATCGCACGGCGCGGGTTCACCCGGCTGACGAGTGCGGGCCCGAGCCGGCGCGGCGCCGGCGGCCGCTCAGGTCTGGCGCAACCTCGGATCAATATCCGGCCCGCGCGCGCCGCCGGCATCGGGGGAGGGCGATGTCTTGATGCCGATGAAGGTGCCGCGTCCGGAGGTCCGATAGCTGCCCTGCGTCATTTCGTGCGCGATGTTCGTGCCCAGCCCGTCGAATTGCTCCAGAACCAGGCCGAATCCGGAATCTCGCAGCGCCTGCAGCAGAAACTCGCGTTGAATCCAGAAGGACTTGCGGTTGTTCCACGACGCCCAGCGCCGGTTTGCCCGATCGCGGTAGGCGCGTTCGTTGCGAAATTCGGAGAACCAGCGTCCCGGCAGCCCTTCGTTCTCGCTGAGATAGGACAATTTATGGGTGGTGGTCGCGGTATTTCTCAGGGGCAGCACGCGCGCCAGCGCCCGGCGCAGGCGCCGCGGATGGATCAAGCTCGGCGAATCGCCGGCCTGCGAAAAATGGGTCTGCAAAATGAGCACCCGTTTGGTGACTCCCGCCACGAGTTTCAGGAACTCGCGCGGCCGGTCCAGATGGTAGAGCAGGCCGCAGCAGAAGACGGCATCGAAGGTGCCATGGGCGGGAATGTTCCAGACGTCATCGCGGACGAAATCGAGGCGCGGCAGGGCGACCCTCGACTGCACGTATCGGCAGGCATCGATGTTCGATTCGCGCACGTCGACGCCCAGCGCCTGGAAGCCCATCCGGGCGAATTCCACCGTGTAGCCGCCCTCGAGGCACCCCAGATCGGCGATCCGCAGATGCTCCCGGCTGCCGGGAAACGTGACCTCCAGGATGCGCTTCGCGGCCAGGAACCACGGATGAACGTCCATCGAGAAGCCGACGTCCGGCTTGGTGTAGGTGCCGTCGTCCAGCCGGATGTTGTGCGAGGTAAAGCTGACCAAAATTTAGCCCCTTGGCGCGACGCGCGGCCGCGCCCGAAGCGCGCGATTCTCGCCGAGTGCTCGCGAGGCTTCAAGCGAAATGCGGCGGCCGGCCATGCTCACACCCGGCAGATCGGATAGCAGTTGAAGTTCCGGTCCCAGGATTCGTGGCGCCGCCAGAAAAATTCCAGGCGTGCGGCCGGATCGGCGCGGAAGGCCGCATCCTCCTTCAGTCTTCGCTCGAACGCCTCGCGCAGCGCAGGATCCGCCTCGAGCAGGCTCCGCGCGATCTGCTCGGCGACGTAGGGCTCCAATTGCTCCTTCTGCTCGAAGCATGCATTGAAAAATCCCCAGGCGGCGAACGAGTCGGGTGCGCGCGGATCGAGCAATGCCACGATCAGGCGGGCGAGCGGCTGGGCGATCGGCACGTACCGCGCAAACGCCGAGATCTCGAGGTCGCCGGCCGCCCACTCGCCGACGAGGGTGGCGCGCATGCGGCCCTCGAACGGCTGGCTCGAGAACGAGGCGCGGACCGCGCGGAATTGCTCGATCGGCCCCGATGCCAGGTCCTTCGGAATCGGCGTGAGGAGGATTCCATGGCGCTCCAGGCGCGCTCCGATCTCCTCGACATACGCGTGCGGGATGAGATAGCCCTGGTGCGGCGCCTGAACGATCAGTGCCGGTGAAATCCGATTGCGGTACGGCACGCGCCAGATCCGCGGCGTTCCGGGGTCGTACACCGTGACCGGGGCGCCCGATATCTCGGAGTGCGAGCGGCTGTACGCATATCCGCGAAATTCGATGAATTCCTGGCCGCCCGTGGCGGTCGCAGCGGCCGCCTTGCCGGCGGCGGCGGGCTCCCGCCAGCTCGAGAGGTAGTCGAGCGTCAAGGACGCGCCGCCGAGCGAGCAGGCCGCCGCATCGGCCGCGTCGGTGTCCGCGAGCCAATTCGCGCCGTGCTCGGCCGCGAGTTCGGCCAGGCCCACGACGGCGTTGCGCATGACCTGCACGCGCCTCGCATAGGGCTTCCACGAATGCGTCTCCACCAGCACGGTGAAGCGATTGCGTTGCGGAAAGTAGCCGGTCGAGAAGCGCGGCGAGTACACGGTCAGGACGAAGCCGGATTCCGGGTTGTCGGTTTCGAACAGGTCCGGGTAGAAGGGCAGGGGGAGCGAACCCTGCCGCGCGAGCTTGTCGATCAATTCGTCGCGCAGCCGGATGCCGCCCGGTCGCAGCAGCGGGTCCCCTTGATGAATGGGCTCGACTTGAATCGAGATGTCCGGCTCGAAATCCGCGCCGTCGGTGACGTGTAGATCCGCGCAGATCAAGGGATCCCAGGTGTCGACGAGGGTCAGCATGGCCCGCATCTCCGGCGCATCCGCCTTGGTATAGTCGCGGTTGAGATTCAGGTTCTGCGACGTGGCGCGCCAGCCGGTGGTCTGCGGGCCGTTCTGATTGGGCCGATTCCAGCGGCCAACCCGCTCATGGCCGTCGGCATTGAAGGCCGGCACGAACAGCAATGCGATCCGATCGAGCGCGCCCGGCGCCGCGGCGCCCGAGAGCAGTTAGCGCAGGGCGATGAAGCCGGCATCATTGCCGTCGCTCTCGCCGGGGTGGATTCCCGCCTGAATCATCAGAATCGGAATGCGCCGGGCGTGCAGTTCCCGGGCCGACAACGCGCCGCTGCGGGACGCGAGCAGCGCCCGCATGGGCCGGCCGTCGGCGGATCGGCCGAATTCGAACGATTGCGCGGCGTCGGGCCATGCGGCCGCCAGCGCGGCACATAGCCGGTCCACCTCGTCGAGGCGTCCGGTTTGCGCGAAGGCGGACTGTTCCGCGAGGGTCGATAGCGCCGCGTTCATGGAGTCTGGCGTTCGATGCGGCGCAGTTCTCGCAGGTCGAGGGTCCAGGGCAGTGCGGAGCGGAACCAGATCTGGGATCTCGGCGGCAGCTGCGTGCGCTCTCGGAGGGTTCCGACGCGGATGGCGTAGGTGGGCGGATCGACGGGCGCCGCCGAGTAGATTTGAGTGCCGCAGTTGGCGCAGAAGGCATGGGCGCGGGCATTGCCGCTGTCGGCGATGCGGACGTAGATCTTCGGTTCGCCGCAGGTCAGGCGGAACCCGGCCGCCGGGGCGGCGACGTTCACCCGGTAGGCAGCGCCGGTCATGGTCTGGCAATCCGTGCAATGGCAGATCCTGACGGCGTCGGGGTCGATCTGCGCCTCGAAGGCGAGTTGGCCGCAGTGGCAGCTGCCGTGGACTTTCATGAGCGGGATCTCCGGATTGGCCTGGCCTCGCTGCATGATCTGGCGTTTTGGCGGCGATTGGCAAGTGATCCGTCGAGAGCTGCGCCGTCACGCCGCGCCCTCAAGCCCCGCACCCCATGCGACATAGTCCGGCGAACGCGAATCGTTTGGGCGGATCGGCGACTTGTACGCAGTCGATTGCGGCCGGTCACACGGACTTGCCGTGCGCCATGCCTCAACATTGGACCGCCGGGGTCGGTGCCCCGGGCGGCAGGCGGACGTGCCAGCGAAACGCACGTTCGATCCCAACGAGGATGGAGGTTCCCATGAGCGCGACCGTCAACGCCGGGTGGATGGCCGAGAAGCAGGCGCCGAGCATGGCGGCCGTGGTTTTCGCGAGCGCGATAGGCACCACCGTCGAATGGTACGACTTCCTGCTGTACGGGACCGCGGCGGCGCTGGTCTTCAACAAGCTGTTCTTTCCGAACCTCGATCCCCTGGCGGGAACCCTCGCGGCGCTCGGTTCGTACGCGGTTGGGTTCATCGCGCGGCCGCTCGGCGCCGCGATCTTCGGTCACTTCGGCGACCGCATCGGCCGCACCACCATGTTGATGGTGACCATGGTGGTCATGGGTGCGGGAACTTTCCTGATCGGCTGCCTGCCGACCTACTCCCAAATCGGAATCTGGGCGCCCATTCTGCTGGTGCTGCTGCGGCTCCTGCAGGGCATTGGCATCGGGGGCGAGTGGGGCGGCGCCGTGCTGATGGTGCTCGAACACTCGGACAAGGACCGACGGGGCCTGTTCGGGAGCCTCGTGCAGATCGGCTTCCCGGCGGGCATGGTGCTGGCGACGCTCGCGTTCCGAAGCGCATCGAGGCTCCCGGAGGCGGACTTCCTGTCATGGGGCTGGCGAATCCCGTTCCTGATCAGTGCCGTGCTGGTCGTGATCGGCGTGTTCGTTCGCCTGCGGCTGGTCGAGACGCCGCCGTTTCGCGAGTTGCGGGCGCGCAAGGCGACGCTCGACCTGCCCGTGTGGCACGTGCTCGGGCCCGAATGGCGGGCGTTCCTGATCGCGGTGGGCATGAAGGTCTCCGAGGTGGCCTGGGTGTACATCCTCACGGTGTTCGTGGTGATGTATGCCACGACCCAGCTCGGGATGCCACGCGCCGCCATTCTGGATTCGGTGCTGTATGCGGCGGCGTTCGAACTGCTGACCGTGCCGTTTTTCGGATGGCTGTCGGACCGCTGGGGCCGCCGCACCCTCTACCTCGCCGGTGCCCTGTTGTCGGCCTTGCTCGCGTTTCCGCTGTTTTCGCTCCTGCAGACGAGGGCCCCCCTGATCGTGACCCTGACCTTGATCGTGGCGATGAGCATCGGCCATGCGACCATGTACGGGCCGCAGGCGGCGTTCATGTCCGAGCTGTTCGCGACCAGTTCCCGGTACAGCGGCGCCTCGCTCGGCTGCCAGGTGTCGGCGGCGCTCAGCGGCGGATTCGCCCCGGTCATCGCGACCGGCCTGCTGGCCTGGCTCGGCAATACCCACGGCGTGTCCGTCTTCATGATCGCACTCGCGCTGATCACGCTCGCGGTCGTCGCCGCGGCCCGGGAGACGGCGCGGCTGCCGATGCGCCCCTAGCGGCCTGTCTCACGGCCGCCCATTTCCGCGTAAAATGACCAGGTCCGCCCCGGGCTTCCCGGGCACCGGTATCGTGGGGGCCCCATGCCGATACACGAGCGCGACCCGTGGCGAGTGCAGTATTTCCGGGACATCCGCTGTCCGCCGGACGTGCACATCCCGACGGACGATATCGACGGGTACGAGTTCAATCCGCGGCATCGAGCCATCTACGACAAATTTCAGGTCGCCAGGTCCCAGGGTCTGGACTGCGGGCTGCACGATTCGCCGCCGCGGCGCTACCCCGTGTTCTGCAAGCCGGTGATCAATCTCAAAGGCATGGGCGCCGGGGCCTGCGTACTGCGCAGCGACCTGGACTTTCGGCAGAAGTGCACTCCCGGTTACTTTTGGATGAGGCTGCTGACCGGCGAGCACGTCAGCACCGATTGGGCGGTGGTCGGGGGCGAGACCGCGTGGTGCCGGCATACCCGGGGAATGCCGGCCGTCGGCGGGACCTTCGACTATTGGAAGGTCGAGGCTCGATCCCGGTGGCGGCTGGAGAGGTACTGCCGAGACTGGATTCGCAGCAACCTCGCCGGCTACAACGGCATGCTCAACATCGAAACCATCGGAGGCCGGATCATCGAGGCGCATCTGCGGTTTGCCGACCAATGGCCGGATCTCTACGGAGCCGGCTGGGTCGACGCCGTGGTGCGCCTATACCAGCATCATCGCTGGGAATACCCGCAAGCCGGGCGAGTCGACGGATATAGCGTCGTGCTGTTCGGGCCGCACGGGAGGTCGTATCGCCATCCGACCCCCGACCGGCTCCTCGCCTATCGGGCCTCGCCGGGGATCGGCAGCGTGCAGATCACTTTCTTCGAGGATAAGCCGGCCGACGCCCACGCCATGCCGCCGGGAGGGTTTCGCCTCGCCGTGATCAACGGCGTCGACCTGCAGGCGGGTATGGGGCTGCGTTCGGTCATGGCGCGCGACTTCGGCTTGCCGGAGGCCGCGCATACGCTCCCGATCTCCTCGTCGGCGCCATCCCCTCATTGATCGGCGCCGGGCGGTCCGCCCGCGTTCGGGGTGATGAAGATCGACGATATTCGCCAGCCCGCCCGCGTCTTGACGAATACGCCGTTGAAGCGATCGGGAGCATCCCCGCCGTGGGACACGGTCAACACGGCGACATCGGGCGCCACGATCGCGACGCGCGGCTCCTGCCATGGCGCATCCCAGGTCGAATGCCGCTCCCAATCCGCGGCAAAAGCCTCCATCGAGGCCTGGCGACCCCAGATCGGGCGACCACCGGCGGGCACGAAGAGCAAGTCGTCGGATTGCAGAAGCAGGTCGGCAACCACGGCGCGATCGTGCGCGCGCTGCGCGGCGGCGAATCGCGAGTAGATCGCCTTGACCTCGGCCCGCACCGGATCATCGACGGCAGCGCTTTGGGTGACCTTGGCGGGGGCCGGCGTGGGCGGTGTCGCGGGCACGGGCGGTGTCGCGGGCACGGGCGGTGTCGCGGGCGCGGGCGGTGTCGCGGACTTGCCGGCCGGCGTGCCGGGTGCGGCCCGCGCGCCGGCGCCGAGCACGTAGCCCTCGGTCACGAGAATTCCCTGAGCCTCGGCATCGACGCAACTGTGGAACGAGACCGTGGCGCCCTTGATGCCGGTCATGCCGTCGGACCGCGTGACCGGCTCGCCGGCCACGCCGTTCGGTTCGCGCTTGCCGGTCTTCGGATCGACCAGGCAGTAGTAGCGATGCGCATCCGGCGGGGTGCCGACCTCGAAGTGGCCGCGCACCACTTCCTTGTCCGCATCCTGCTTGAAGGCCTGTTTCAGCGAGGAGAAAAAGCCTCCGGAGGAGGCGGGGGCCTGGGCAAGCGCCGGGGTGGCGGCTGCG
>VFSW01005965.1_pt1 | contig 17958 bp, 12 predicted proteins | sample 5358111 | NCBI WGS metagenome assembly VFSW01 (sample SAMN11554181, study PRJNA540505) | mine drainage metagenome | isolation source: sediment from site ElyBrook_90M | place: USA: Ely Copper Mine, Vershire, VT | collected 2017
CGCGGCAGTCCGGTCGAGGTCCACGGCCTGCGCCACGGCACCACGCCGTTTTCGAGCAGGTTGACGATCTTATCAGTAACCATTGCGTAGATGTCCATTGTCGTAATCTCCGATTGTAGTTTGGTTGGTTGCGGGAGAACCGCTTGCGCGGCTCTCCCTGGGTGGGTTGGCTAGAACGGGATATCGGCGGAAGCTTCCGCCTTGGGCGCGTCGGCGCGATTCCCGAGCAGGCGGAGTTGCCGCGCCACGATTTCAGTCCGGTAGCGCTTGCCCGATCCGTCCTTAGCTTCGTACTGACGGGTAGTGAGCCGACCCTCGACGTAAACCTGACGGCCTTTGCTCAAAAACTGCCGGCAGGTATCCGCGATGCGCCCGAACGCCACCACGCGATGCCATTCGGTGCGTTCCTGCCGGTCGCCGTTTCGATCCGTGAAACGCTCGTTCGTCGCCAGCGAGAAATTCGCCACGTTCTGACCCGAGTTGGGCATAGTGCGAATCACGGGGTTAGCTCCCAGATTGCCGATCACGATCACCTTGTTGATTGCCATTGCCATTACCTCCGTTCTCCTTTGCTGCGCCCGCTTCCCGTCATCGGGCAGGGCGTGCTGCGCTTTGCTTTCATCACCGCGCAACTTTTTTCCGCGCGGCCCTCTCAAAACGAACTGGAGGGCCGTGCGCAGATTTCTAGATGCGCGAGTGGAGCGGGCGGCAGGACGTGCCACAGCGAAGCGGCCCGCAAGGGCTGGCGCGGCTTGCTAGCGCAACGAACGCCACCATTTAGAGCGGCGGCGAAGCGGAGACGCAGGCTGGGTCAGGCAGCGTTACGGGATGGGCGCGAGCGGTGCAGCTTGCGAAACCCGAGCGGGCGTCTCACAGCGCAGCGCCGCCGGATTGGAAAGAGCGTTATGTGCCTTGAACAATTGCGGGGATAGGTAAGAAGATCTGCCGGCGAGAGCCAAAGAGCCGGGGGAGAAACGGTGGGGCACGAGCGGGTAGGACTTCTGCCGAAAACGGAGCGCTGGCGCACACTCGTCGCGAGTATCGCGAACGTGACGGGTGAGTCTGACGTGGCGGATCTAGCCGCGCGCACCACGGAACTATTGCGAAGCCAGCTTCGCGATGTCCAGACCGACGCGGGCGTGCAGGCGGCGTTTCACTATTTAGTCCTGTTGGGATTTGCGGCGCGTGATCCAGAGACCGCACAGGGGCAACTGAAGACTTACGGCATCAATGTGCCCGAGAGTCCGACGCCGCTCGATTTCGTGCGAGCGTTGCGTGAGTGGGTGGCAGCACACAGCGAAAACAGTGACAACAGCGAGTTAGCAACGCGTGCCGCTGGCGAGGCGATCTGTGGATGGTTCGAAGAGAATCGAACAGGTTCAAGGGCGCTCTTCCAGAAGCACGAAAACGCCTTTGATATTTGGCACGGTGCGGCCAGCGGTTCCGGGTTTTGTGAGTTGGCGCGGAAGTTCTTCGCGCGATTCACAGAGCGTCACCTGAACTACTACTTGGAAAGGGAAGCGTCTGCGGTGGCGCGGTCCATGGAATCGCGGGACGCGCTGGCGCGAAATCTTAAAGATCACGTCGATCGCGTTTCCAAGCACGCCTTCGAGACGGCGAAAATCACGCAGTCGTTTGCCGCGGGGTGGTTCAACAGGCGGCGAGACGAGCGAAGCGTAAGCGGGGAGGAAATAGAAGGATTTCTTCGGCTGGCGTTTGGCAAAATCAGGGATGAGCTGCTCAGGGAGCGGCATCGGATATGACGCGCGGTGCTTCCCGGATGGTTCTGTGCAATGGAGCCAGCGTCCCGCGCGAGCGGAAAGAGCGTCAGCCTCTGCGGCTGGATTATCGCGAAGGATACGAGCCGAACGTTCGGATATCTTTGCCTGACTTCGTTCGTGGCCTTTACCATCTTCCGGATCGGGTTCTTGATCTCTTGGAAATCGCGTCTTATGTCTTTGCGGCCGATCGAATGCTTCCCCGAGGGCGGCGAGCCGCTCTGGAGTACGAATCTTGGAGCCGGGCACTGCACTTCGCGATCAGAGTCCGCGACATAGACTTTTGGTCCCGTGCGGAGGTTCAAAGAAAGCTTGAAGATGCGCTGTGCTTTGTAACCGGAGATAAGACATATCGGTTTACGTTTGAAGGGGGGCATTCGACACCGCTAACAAGCCTGTTCGACTCGGAAAGTTTTCGGCTTCCAGAGCACGGATCGGCCGTGCTGTTGTTTTCGGGTGGCGTTGATTCTTTAACCGGAGCTTTGGACCAACTCGGCAGCGGAGTGGCGAGACGCACCTGCATGGTGAGTCACCGCTCTCAGCCAGGAACGATGCGGACACAACATCAACTGGCCGACGCTTTGGAACGATTGTTTCCTGGCCGGACAGCTCATTACACGTTTGATTGCGTTCTTCATGGACAAAGAGCGGCAGAAGAGACGCAACGTAGTCGCGTGTTTTTATATGTGTCGATCGCGTACGCGCTAGCCTGCGCTCTTTCACAATCTGAGTTATTCGTTTACGAGAACGGCATGACGGCTCTGAATTTCGCACGGCGTGAAGATTTGCTGAAGGCGAGAGCGAGCCGAACGACTCACCCCAAGACGATTCGGTTGCTTAACGACTTCCTTTCCGAAGTGTCAGGCCACGACTTTACCATACGCTCGCCATTTTCATGGATGACAAAAACTGACGTATTGCAGCGATTGGCGAGCATGAGGCAGGAACGGCTTCTGACCAGTGCAGTATCTTGCAGCAAGACGTTTCAAAGAATGAAGCGTGAAGCGACGCAATGCGGGGCATGCTCGCAGTGCGTGGAGCGGCGATTTGCAGCGTACGCAGCTGGGCTCGATGATATCGACGAAAGTGGATTGTACGGACTAGATTTCGTTGACCAGGAGGTTCGTGGCGAAGCGAGAACGGTGCTGTTGGATTTCGCGCGCCAGGGCAGGGACTTCGCGGAATCTGGTGTTGACCAATTCTACAGTGAGAGGACTGCGGAGCTAGTTGACGTGTTAGATGGATTTCCCAGCATGTCCGAGCAGACGGTTGTTCAAAAGATTTGGGAGTTATGCCGCAGACATGGGGAGCAGGTGCTGCATGCGATCCGGCGAATGCGAGAAGTTCACGATAATCCTTACAGCGCAATTCCACACGGAAGTTTTCTGGAGATGGTCTCCGAGCGGGAGTACCTGAAGGAACCGATCAAGCGCTTTGTGGAAGCGGTGTGCCGCAAGTTGACGATCGCGCTGCCGCTGGCCTTTCAGCACAATCAGCCCACAAATGAAAACGACTTTAATGATAAGGTGAGCGCTATTCTCGCATCAGAGAAGGAGGAGATGGAGCGTGAACACCCGGCGGTCCGGTTCGCGCTAGCCCATGCGGTTCCGGACCACTCTGCGCGACGATCGGATGTATTTATTGAAAGCAAGTACATAAGAGGCGGGACAATGCCCGCCAAAGTGAATTAGGGGATGGCTGCGGATTTGACGAAGTACGGCAAGCAGCGTCACGTGCTGTTTGTTGTGTATGACCCTGCAAGGTCGATTGGCGACGATCTTCGGTTCAAGACGGACTTCGAGAATGCAGGACCGTGCACCGTCCTTCTCGTTAGGTAACGGTTGAGAGCACGGATTACTTCAGCAACAATCCTTTGGAAATCTTCGCCAGCAGGTCATTGAGCTTCGCGACGATATCCTGAGCGGTAGATTTTCCGTGCCCATCAAGTTCCAGACGGATACGGAACTTCAGATCCGCTGCGCCGACGGCTTTTCTGATCTCTGGTAATTGCTCCGCAAGGTCCTGAATCTCGCTAGGGCGAAGTTCCGCTTCAGCGGTCAGCACGTTAGGCCGTAACGTGAACGGAACTTCGATAGGCTTTTGAGGGCCGGCGGGGACTCGCAGCCTTACATTCTGAGCGCCGACGAAATCACAGGGCCACGCCGCCGAATCCATCGTTGGTTCGACCATTCTCGCGCGGATAGCGCCGTCGATCACATCTCGGACGGTGGGCCAGGGCAGGTTCGTGCCCGCTTTTTTCGATAGCGCGACCGCAATCGCTAGCGCCGTCGTCGAATCGCCACTCCATACCTCGGGCAGACTGGCTGGTGTCAGATCGGTCGTCGGTATCGGCGCGGGCGGCGACTGAAGTCGCGCGTCGTCGGTCAGAAGACCGGCCGGAATCTCTTCCGCCAGGATGCTGGCCTGACCGGATGTGAGCCAGAGCTTTCCATTTCTGACTGCCTCCATGACGGCTGCGGCCAGCGCGTCGCGCGACAGCTTCGGTACGGTTACCGACTCTTCATATCCGCCCTTATTGATCTTCGCGACCGTGGTTCCCGAGAAATAATTGGCGAGATCGCCAAAGGAAGCGCTGCCTGTCTGCCATAAGCTCGGAAGACGGCCTGGTGTCAGCAGGTCAGCCGATATTTCGGTCAGCTCCGCCGCTTGTGGCAGAACGACTTCGAGGCTCGGGTCCTTAAGCGCGGCTTCGTCGGGCTCCTGGCGCCAGAAGGTCCTCACGGAGCGATCGGGACGGACGACGCGCAGGACGAACTGGCCTTCCTTGCACCCAAGTATCAGCGTGTCGAGAATCGCCCGCCGATTGAGCATTTTCGGCAACTGCGGCGACAGTGCGAATGCTCCCACCAAATCTTTTAGCCGACGAGATTTTTCCCCGTCACGCCAGAGATCGTATGGCCCGTCGGGCAGGAGAGCATCGGCGCTAACTGCTCTGTCTTGAATGCGCGCGCGGTCGTCGTCCTTAATCCTGGCGAAGAGCGATGGGCCGTCCACAGTGATTTTGAAGGCCTGAATCTCATTTTTCTCAGATACTGTTCCAACGATGCAGTAGGCCTGCTGAATCGCTTCGGTGATTTTAGAGCGGGCTCCGCTGATGCTGGCCGACAAGGTCGCGTCGCGGATCGGGTCAAGCTCCTGTCCCTGCAATTGATCCTTGAGTTGGGCGCGCACTTCTTCCCATCCGAGGTAGTCGCGAATCCGATTGCGCGCCGCCTCGACGCCGTCGCGCGACCGCATCGCCAGCACCACCGCGTTTGGGAACACCCGCCGCTTATCGGGACCTGTGGTCTCGTCGATGTAAGGTTTCGCCGCGGCGCTTGGTTTGCCGGAATCCGACGCCGCCCGCGGTCCGAGAATGGCGAAATGAAACTCGCCATCGTCTTCAATGTCGTTCGCGCGTTTCGGCAGACTGTGCACGATCGCTCCCGCCGCTGAGGCTCCCGCCGTCAGGGTCTTGAGCTTGCTAATCTCGTCGATCAGTCTGGCATCGGTTACTTCCACCGACACGCGCTGGCAGGCGTCGTAGTGCATCTGGCGCAGATTCGGCCGCGAGCCGAGCCGCCATGATTTCGGAAGCTGTTTCGGAGCGCCGCTGGCGCGATCAACGTCGCTCGCTTCGTCGAGGAACCACGATACTTCGCTCCAGCGCGTGAGCGCTTTTTCAAGTTCGATCTTATCGGGCCGCGTCGGGCCGAGGATCACCATCAGGTCGCGCGTCAACGCCTTCTGACCGATCGGCTGCGAATGCAAGAAGGTCGCGAACACGGCCTGCTCGAGCTCCCGGAACCTGAGTCCTCCCGTATCGCCCTGAATGTCGCGCGCCTTGTCGAGTTCGCCTTCGAGAATTGCCGTCCATTCCTGCTTCTTGCCTTCGTACTCTTCCGTCGCCGCAATTGTCGTTAGTTCGCGCGCCGCCTCTGAGATTCCCGATTTCCCCGGCGCGGTCAGGAAACTGTTCGCGGCAACGAGTGGACCCTCGTCCCACCGTTCCGCCTCGCGCAGCGCCAGCGCGAAGGTCCGGAGCACGCCGCGAGTGCGCTGGAAGCCTTCCAGGTTGGTCCACTTCGAGTAGAACGCATCGATCAGATCAGGGTGGAACGGATAGCTCGCGACGAAGCGCTGCTCAGCGGACTTGCCGTCCTTGCGCGTCTGGTCATCAAGATCCGAAATGCCCTTGAGCGCGGCGACGACGTGACTGCGAAAGTCTTCCCGATTGCGAATCGAATCGGCGACGAAGAAGCGCCGCCGCAGCACCTCGGCGACGTCTTCCTTGAGAACCGGCTGAACCCCCTCCTCGCGCTCGCGCCGGAAGATCGCGTACAGGTCGCGCGTGATCTCCTTGCCCAGCGTGTCGCTCTTGCGCGGGTCGGTGGCGAGTAGTGATGCGATCATCGCGCAGCGCTCGATCTTGGTTGCCGCCTGGGTCAGGTACTGGAAGAAATCCAGCAGACGCCCCTGCCATGCCGGGTCCTTCCCCACCTTCTCGCGCGCGTACATCAGGACTTCGTCGATCAGGATGAGCGTCGATAGGCCTTCCTTCTGCGGCAGCGCGAGCAGCTCGGTCATCAGGTTTTCGGCCGGGGCGCTGTCGCGTTCCTCGTCCTTCTCATCCGGATGCAGTAGCCGCAGGCCGTCGGCGCCGGCGATTTGAAAGGCGATCACGCTCCACGGATTCTTGAGCCATCTTGTCTCGCCCTTCGGCCCGCGCACCTCCATCCCCTTTTCGGCGTCGAGCTTGTCGAATGGCAGCACGGCGATGCGCGCCCTGGGCGGCTTCATCCCGATATGCTCGATGAACTCCTTAACCGCCAGCAGGTCTGGCAGTTTCTCCGGCTCGCTCACCAGATGCCACAGCGTGATCAGCGAATGGGTCTTGCCGCCGCCGTAGGTCAGTTCGAGCTGGCGGACCGCTTTGTCGCTTTTGCCGGCGAGGCGCGTGACAATGTCTCTGGCCAATTCGCGCAGGTTGAAAGTCGGATAGGTGAGGGAGAAGAACTCCTTCGGGTCCTGATAGACGGGCTTCGCCTTGCCCATGGCCACGTCGTAGAGGTCGGCGGCGAAAATGTTGAGCGAAAGCTCGCCGGACTTCAGCTCCGGCCGGATTTTGACGACCTTATGCCAAGGTGTCCACGCGAGTTTAGTCATCGATGCCAATTTTTCAGATCCCCCAGAGAGTTATTCTTGGTCACTGGTCCTTCGCGATGGGCAATCGGCGTATGCGCGTCGCCGCCTCTTCGATCACAACGACGGCGCCGCTTGTGAGCGCTTCTTCGATCTGTCCCCAAGCGCCTGTCATTCGCTCATGTATTAACTTGGTGTCCGCACGGCGCACGCGGAAAATCAGCACGGATGGCGCTGAATCACCAGAGAAGGCGAGCAGCTGGCCGTAATCCAGATCGTGCGTGATCACACATTCCCTTCGACTTTTTGCTTCGGCGAGGATGCTCACGTCGCTCGCTCGCGCCATTCCGATGTCCCCGGCGTGCCGCCACTCGTGGCCTGCGGGAGCGAGCATTCGTCCAAGCGCCCGCGGCAGATTCATGTTGAGGAGGAATTTCACTGGTGCTCCAGGGGGACGACCTTCTCCTCCATTAGGGCGGCGGCGAAGCCCAGCGCCTGGTAAATGTCTTCGCGCTCCAGCTCGGGCCACTGCTTGAGCATCTCTTCGATGCTCATGCCGCCGCTCAAAAATGCGAGCACGGTGGTCACGGGAATCCGCATTCCGCGGATACACGGCTTCCCGAAGCACTTCTCGGGGTCCATCGTGATGCGATCAAAAAGATGGTGTCGAATTTCCACGGATATTACCTCCGGTGGCGTTCCCGTCAGGGTCTCGGAATCCACGGTTCGTAAAAAATGGCCTTCCAGTCGTATTGCCAAGTTGGCAGAAGAGAGTGTGGGGCGCTGGTTTTGAGAATCAGCTCGTATTTGAGAACAAGTCGCTCCAGAAGATCGACGCAAGCGTCCAGTTCGTCGAAGGTCGGGAGGGCGGCCGGCGGATTCTCGTCCAGATGCGCAACTTTCTTAGTGGCGAACGTCTTGACTGTATTGCCCTGCTTTTCTAGGTCCGCGAGATCTTGTTGGATCACAGGTGGGGGCATATGAGAGTTGCCGCGACCTGCGTATTCGTCGAAACTCTCGTTAGCGATATGCTCCCCTTCAGACCGAGTCAAAGCGTACGCGCCGCCTTGCACCTCGCCGTCGGGTGGTGGGGCAGAAGGGGCAGTGTTACCGCTGCCCATGAGCTTAGCTGCATACGCGATCACATATCTTTGGCGCGAGAGGATTTGCGGTTTTTGAGCCATCTCGCCCAGGAGCCTCCTGAGCGACACGCTGTCCGCCCGCTTATCGAGCTGTCGCCTAACGCCCATTGGACCCCAAGCCGTATAAGTCATCCCAAGCCATCCGTAAAACGAGCTCGGCTTCTGTATATTCGGGTTAGCCTTGATGATCTCCTGAACCTCCCAGAAGACGTGCCGCCCAATAACAAGGTCAGTCACATCCTTGTGGATTGCATTGATCCATCCGGTCCATTTTCCAAAGATTTCGTCCTCGACCGTCATGATTGTCCCGGAGTGATGCTTTTCTTTGGGCTGACTGCGGTCATAATCTCGACCGCCGCATCTTGGGCGCGCGCTTGCCTACTGCGGGCAGACTCGCTGTCTTGCGCCTTTTTGAGCTTAGTATCGAACTCCGAGAGTTGCTCCGCGAAGATAGAGAGATCGCGCGACCTCAGCACGCGACGATGCAGTCCTTCGATGGCGTCTCGGAACTCTTTGGCGAGGCCAAGTGCGATTTCGTTCCAACCTGGGTTGAGGCGATCTTTCAGCTCAAGATTTCCAGTTTGCTTGGAGAGTTTCGCTGCGCTGTCATAAGCTTGTACGAGTTTCTCCAATTCTGGCCAACGGACAAACTGAGCGATCAACGGGAGCTGGCTCGCCCAAGTCTGGTCACTAAATCCCTCTGAAAGCCCTTGCCCTTTTAGCTTCACCGCCCACCTGGCGTTTGCCATCAATTCGGCCAAAACGGCTCGCCCAGCACCTTTCCGCCTTGCTCGCCTATCCCACAAGTATAAAACGAGTGAACCCGCAAACCCGATAAGCGCGCCAAGTAGACCGCTTGAGAGATTGGTCCACTCGACGATCATTTCACGGTGCCTCCCGTTCTAAACATATCCGCCTGGCGCTCCTCTGCCGAGGCGGGGCGGGAGGCGATGTGGTTGCTGATGCTCTCGAGCAATGAACGCTCCTCGCTGCCAGCGGGCGCAAGCTCGATCAGCGCCTGCAAGAGCTGATGGAAGAGCGCGTTGCGGCGGAGGCCGCGCGCGTCGAGGTATTCGTCCACGCGGATCAGGTCGCCCGCCTTCCACAGATGCATCATCCGATGCACCTGATCGATCAGCGGAGCGGGCTTGCCTGCGGCGTCGCCGGCGTCGCCATCGTATCCCATGCTCTTGCGGATACGCTTGTTCCACGGACGCAACCGCACCTTGCTGCCGGTGCCCTCTTCGACTTCGATGTCAGCCTCGGCGGTCGGCTCCTCGTCCTCGTCAGGTTCGGCCTGGCCGCCGGTCTTCTGTAATATCTCGTGGCGGTCGGCCAAATCATGATCGGAAAGGCCGCATGAGATCGCGTACAGGATGCAGGCGCCGATTGGCGCGTCGTCCATCCCGAAGTCATGGCGATGGAGCAGATAGTAGGTAGTCACATCGTCGAGGCCGCTGGTAACGGTGGTATCGCCGTTATGCGTGAGCACGCGGCCGACGACGAAATCGACCACGATGCGGCGGACGGCGCGCAGGAACTCCGAGACCTCCATCGTTGCGCCGGGCTCGTTGGCCTTCTTGACGACCGGATGCTTGCTGTAGGCCTCCATTGCCGGACCGGTTGCCGCCCATACGAAGTCGGGTCCGCGGATACCGGCGTCCCAGAATTCGCGAAGCTGGGTGTGGATGTTCTCGCGCATCTCGTCGAGCACGCGATTGTCCCATCCGGGTCGCGCCGCCTCGGGCCGTTTGCGGCATATGATCCAGACGGATGAGGCGAGCGCCGCAGAAGCTTGCCCTCGCGAACGGCTTGGTTGCTCAGTTTCAATCGGCCAGCTTCCGTCAACAACAAAGCCGGCGCGCACGGTCGCGCTCACTAGGGTCTCCCATGCATCAGGACTTTTGTTAGCGAAGACCACAACCAACCGTCCGTCCGCTACGAGAGCGCGGTCACACGCCTGAAAGGCGCGGAACATCCCGTCTTCGTAAGCGTTCTTCGATGCGGCCTTGTCGCCGCCGAAGCGGCTCGAATCGTCGATCAGTTCTCCGTCCTGCTTTTCGCTGTTCCACTTCGGCCCGAGCGGTTCATGGAACGCCTCATCGATTTCGGGCGAGAGGCCATGCAGAGTGCGGCGAAGCCAGACGTAGAAGAAATCCATCAGATCTGAATAGGGAATCGCATCATAGTACGGTGGATCGGTAATTATGAGATCGCACGGCGGTAGATGAGCTACGGCGGACTGCTCCGTTACAGAAGGCAATCCGCCGTGCAACATCGGTACGCCTATTTCGAGCCCTGTGATTACTCGTTCAAGGCACATACTATAAGAGCCGGCTATCTCACCTATCGGATTGCCCTCAGCGAAGTCCCAAACGATAGGCAGTGCGAATCTTACGAACGAATGGTTTATAGTTGGAACGTCGATTTTCCATTGCGTGTTTTGGTTGCAAAAGTCTAGGAGCCGATCTAGTCCGAGAGCCAAGAAAACAAAAATCGATTCGGTCCAGTCTGGCCGCTCCTCGCGAGCCCGCAGCGCCTCGCACGCGCCACGGGTGTGCTTCACGAACGTGCCGAGAGTGAGAAGCTGGCGCGGAGTGAATAGCTTGCTCCATCGGTCGAAGCCGTAGAGCGGAACACGGAAGCCGAGCGCCTCCTTGCTCGGTAGCGGCTCGTTCGGGATCCCGAACGGGATTTCCGCAAAGACCCGCTCGATTTCATTCTCGGCGTCGGCCGCAAGCCGAATCTCATCATCAGTCGGGCGCCGGTAGTCCTTGCCATCGGGAGAGTCAACGACAACCGCCGTGATTGTTTCACCCAGTCTGCCGGCCTTCCCTTCGAACCGGATGTCCTCCATCTTCATCGAAGGCAGGCCGCAGCATACGCAGGTCGCGCCCGAGCGCGACATCGTGCCCGCGCCGAGTTTCTTGTCATATTCGCGCCGCTGAGCGCCGTTGCCGCCCTGGGTTGACGCATCTTCGCCGCTCAGAATACTGAAAACCGGTCCTGTCTTGTCTGCGTTCGGCTCTACTTTGAGCAGGACGCGCTTGTTGTCTTTCTTGCAGAGCCACTTGGTCTTGAGCAGCGGCATCGTCGCGCGGCAGTTCTTACACTTCACCGTCCGCGCCCACAGGTAGGCTACGGTCGGCTTGCCATCGATCGTCGGATAGAAGCGTTCGAGGTCGGCCTTCGCCCGCTGGAGCACCCACCATCCCCACGCCCGCACGTGCCACGCGAGGTCGGCTTCGAACAAGCGCGAATCGCTGCCGAGGCCGAATGCGCTCTGCGCTTCGGCCGCTTTCCTTCCCGCCGATGCGGGAGCCGCCCGCGGAGCGCTGTCCTCCTCGCCCAGTCCGATCCGCTCCAGTTGGGTCCGAAGCGTCGCGCCCTTGAAGCCCTGCGCTTTGAGGAACGATTCCATGAAGTCGCGATCGTGCAGCACAAATTCCGGGAGAGGACGCTTTTGTCCGGCGAGCTTTTGCGGATATTCAAGCGTGCACTTGAGGATGAACCACGCGACCGGATTGATGTCGATTGCGGTGACTTCGCATCCAAGGCGCATCGCTTCAAGTGGTATCGCGCCGCCGCCAGCAAAAGGATCCAGGACGCGCGGCGCTCTGCCACCATAAGCTTTGCGGATTTCGTCGCGAAAAAATTGCATGTCGGGATCGGATTCGCGTCCCCAATGCAGGATGCCGCCGATCGTCTCCTCGCGCTCGACTTCGACCGGCTTGCCGTTGACCTTCTTCTTTTCGATTTTGGGAACGACGCGCCCGCCAATGCGTTCGATGAGCCTGCGGCGCTCCTGCGAATCGCCGGGATCCGGAAGCAGCGTAGCAATCAATGCGGCGCGGCACGCCGCTAGCGGTCTGCGCGCGGGCCAAATATGCAGCGTCGAAATATGCCCGTGCCGGACGTTCTTTTCATGCACGGAGTCGATCGACGCCTGCTTGAGCGGAAACCCGCGTTCTATGAGCCTCGGCCGGTCGGACATTTTGTTCCTTTGATTTGTTCTTAGCCCGGATTTGCTTCGTTAAACTTTTGGAACGCGAGGCCGACCCGATCGAAGTCTTTCTGTAGGTTGAGTTTGAACACGTTGTCTACGACAGCCAAAACGTCCATCAAGCCTCCCGGCGCCGCTGACAGGAAAGTTTCGGCGAGTCCCTGATCCCGCTGGGGCGGTGTGGACGGTTTGCAATCTGGGAGAGGCTTCTCGTCGTCGCCGAGATAATAGCGGATTGTTATCGGTGACGAGTGGACGAACCAACACAACTGTCGATATTGGAGACCGTAAACGCGGGTGTAGCCAGCCTCGTTCGCTAGCTTCTCGATATTGCTTTCGCTGCCCCACCAATTGCGCCACGACGCGTCGATGTCGTTGCTCGAAAGCAATCCTCTCAGTATTGCGTCCGCTTGGGCGCGAGTTTCCTCGTCGCCGTTGAGCTGGAGGTTTCTCATGAGCTTGATCCGGTCTCGCTCTGCTCCGCGAAGAAACAGCTTGCCGGCGGTCTCGGGGTCTTTGTCCAACCACCTCGCTTGAAAGGAGAGTTCCAGCAGCGTTCTCGCAACCGAAGCTGCGTCTTGCCAGAAGCCCTGGCGGTAAAGCAGCAGCCCCGCCTGATAGGATTTGTAGCCCTTGGCGAACATATAGAGTGCTACAAGCTTTGGGGGTGTATCTGGTCCGTGACGTGTCAGGGCCTTGCGGATCTTTTCGGCAAGCTGTCGTACCTGATCGCATAACTGCCGCAGTTCACGCGTCATGGTTTCATTGCTCCTGCGCACCGGATTCCGCGATCTCATCCGGTCTCCGCCGCTCTCATTACCTCCCCCTCATCGATGATCACGCCACCTTTGGCGGTGGCGATTAGTTTTCGGAAGGGGTCTTGGACGCGAAGCAATCTCGGATTCGGCGTGCCGCAGTCGAAAACAACATAGAGCCAGTAGCGGTCGCGGAGATTACAGGAGCGGCTCCATTCGTTTTCGGTGAGTTCGATATCGCCGATTCCGGCGCGGCCCTTGACCTCGATCGCGCGCTCCTCGAACACTGTCGATTTCGCGCTGGTAGCGCCTAAGGCGGGACGGTTGGAAAGAATGTCGTAGCCGGGATTGTCGTTGAGTCCGGCCGCGCGGGCGAGCGGCGGCGTGGATACATCGCGCGGAGTCCATCCTTGGGCGCGTTCGTATTCGGTTGCGATCATGACAGCGACCTTTTCGATTTCCGCGTCGTGGCGCTTTTTGTCCTCCGGGTCGGCCGAAGATACTACGAGTGCGTGGGCGAGGAAGGTGATCTCGCGCGGCTCGATCAGTTCCGGCTCGCGCCGAAGCGCGGCGATCGCACGATCCTTCAGGTCTTCGAGAGAACGCTGGCGCGCCCTGATTCGATCGAGCTCGATTGTGGCTTTGGCGTCGCCTTCGCGCGCCCGATTGGCGACCATGACGCGCTGCGCAAGCAAGCTATCTTCTTCGTAGCGGTAACCGGCTTCGATGTAGCGTTCGCGCTCGAGCAGACTTGCGAGCATCTCGGCACGATGGCGCTCGGCGAGCGGGCGGGCGATTTGATCGCGGGCAAAGTCGGTGGCGAGAGCAGACGTGATCTGGGCGTTCGCGGCGAAGGGCCGGACCGCGAGTGGAATTCCGCCGGGGCCGCCCCTTAGCAGCAACAGATATTCGATGGGGCATTCCTCGATCCGGCCGGAGTTGTCTTGCCTGAGTCCGGCGAGGCGGAATTCGACGGGGTCGTTGGAGCGGAGTGCGTCGAAATTCTCGTCGGACTTGCGCACGATCTCGACGAGCGCGAGATGAAAGAGATAGGGATTCGTCACCGTTGGGTCGATGAATACGGCACCGCGGAGCGCGTCGGGGGAAAAGCGTGCGATGACCGCCGCGCGGATCGCCTCAAAGAGAACTTCGCCTGGGTGAAGGAACACCGCCGTCGAAGAGTCGCCGGGGTTGTGCAGCGTGAAGCGATTGCGGCTTGCGGGCGGATATTCCTCAAGGATGGACCAGAAGAGATCGAGCGCGCGCGGACGCGCCTCAGCGAACGAGAAGACGCCGTCGAGATCGCCCTCGATCCGCAGTCCGAGCAGCGGAGCAGCCTTCTCGATGAAGCTCCTCAGATAGCCAGGAAGCAGGCGGCGGAGCTGCTCGCGCGCGACCATGGCACGCTGCTCGTCGAGGCGGGCGATGACTTCGCCGCCCTCGCCGTAAAGCTTGCGCTCCCATTCCTCGAAGGCCTTGATCTGCTCGGGCGTAAGCCTGCCTTCGATTTCGCTCTCGCTCGCTCGCGCACCTTCGTCGGTAATTGATCGTTCGAGATAGTCCTTGATGCTCACGCCCTCGAACAGGCGTCCGATTACATCGAAGACCTTGTCCGAGTTGAGTTCCTTGCGAATCTTCTCCAGCTTATCGAGCAGGGTCTTGAGTACGCGGCCCTCACGTGTGCGACCGGCAACCAGGTTGATGATGCGGACTTCATGGGTCTGCTTGTAGCGATGGATGCGGCCCATCCGCTGCTCAAGGCGCGCGGGATTCCACGGGATGTCGTAGTTGACCATCATCCAGCAGGAGCGCTGCAGGTTGATGCCTTCGGCGGCGGCGTCGGTGCAGATCATGTAGGCCGCGCCGCCCTCGGCGGTCGGGCGGTCGAAGAAATCGACCTGCTCCTGGCGCTCGCGGTAATCCATCGCGCCGTGGATTTGCGCGACCTTGCCGGCAAAACCCATCGCGTCGAGGCTCCGCACGATGAAATTGAGCGTGTCGCGATGCTCAGTGAAGACGAGAATTTTATCGTCACGCCAGCGCGGGTCGCGGATGACCTCGCGCAGCTTTTGGAACTTCGAGTCTTCGCCGAGGTCATAGACCTTGCGCGCGAGGTCGAGCAGGTCGCGCACCTGATTGCGCTCAACCTCTAAATCGCCAAGATTGCGGGCCACAACACCCGCCATCGCGGCCAGTTCGGCGGCTTCGTTTTCCTCGAGGCCATCCTCGGCCTGCTCTTCGTCGGCGGTCTTGTCTTCCTCGATGTCGCGGACGCGAAGCCGGTCCTGTAGCGACAGAAGCTGCTCGGTCGTGAGACGGCCAGCGTGAACGTCCTCAATAATGCCATCGAGTTTCATCAGCCTCCGCTCGAAGGAACGCATCAGGGCGTAAGTCGAGCTTGCGAGCCGGCGCTGAAAGACACCCATCGCAAGACGGGCGGCGGAACGATTCAGAATGCGCGCACGATTGTAGTACTCGCGCATGTAGTCGGTCGTGCGATCGTAAAGCGCCTGCTCGCTGACCTCACCCTGGGAGAGTTCATAGCTGAGCGTGTCGGAAGCGCGCCGAGGAAAGATGCGCGAGCCGTCGAATCGGACCATCTCCTCTTTGGTGCGGCGGATAAAATGGTGACGGCGCGACTGCGGCGGATAAGCGTCGAACGCTTCCTTGGTCGAGAGAATCTCGGGTTCAAGCAGCCGCCACAGGCAGTAGTACGGGAAGTCGTTGCCCATATGCGGCGTGGCGGTGAGAAGAAGGAGATGGCGGCAGCTCCAGGGGAGACGGTACTCGGCATCGAGGCTATGTACTCCGGCGAGCGCCTCGGCCAGCTTGTAACGCTCGGTACGGCGCAGGGTGAAGCCGTCCTCAAGCCGCGCGGAGAGCTTGTGGGCCTCGTCCAAGATCGCGAGGTCATAGGGAGCGACCCCCGCCTCGCTCAAGCGGGCGAACATACGCTCGCCGGCAAGAGTATCAACGCTGACAATAACGAGATCGCCATCGGGACCGGTGAATGGATTGCTCTCGCGGGCATCGAGTCCGGTAACGATCTTGAAGCGCAGGCCGAAGAGCTTGCGCAGCTCACTCTCCCAGTTGCCGATCAAACCGGCAGGCGGAATGACGAGCACACGCCGAATCAGGCGACGGGTGAGCATCTCACGGATGTATAGCCCGGCCATGATGGTCTTGCCGGCGCCAGCGTCATCGGCCAGAAGGAATCGAAGCCGCGGCTGCGGCAGCATGTGGTGATAGACGGCGATGCGCTGATGCGGTAGCGGATCGATTCGGGAGATTTCGGTGGCGAAGGCCGGGTTGAAGATGTAGCCATAGGCTAGGCGTTCCGCTTCAGCAACGGTGCGGACAGTTTCAGGATTGGCTGAGAAGTCGACGTTACGCGGGGTCTCGTTGCGAGACCCGTCGCCATCAGAAACTTCGCGCCGAAGCGTGGCTGGTTGCTGCTGCAGCACTTCGAGCCCGTGCTCTTCGGCGGCAATAATCCGCTGCCAAGCAAGCCCTGAAGGACGCGACTGGCTGTTTTCCCACCGATTAACTGAAGCGAACGAGACACCCAACGCCTCAGCGAGTTGGGTTTGGGTTAAGCCGAGTCTGCCGCGGAGTCGCCGAATGCGATCGCCGAAACTACGCGGCAACTCCAAGGTTCGCTTCGCCGTCATCAACGCAAGCTATAGCACTGTATTTCACCTTAAACAAGCAATTTTCTCGGTCGCTTGAATCAAAATAGCACATATCGAAGATGCGATATATCGATTCTAAGCGTCGCGGCCAGTCTCGTGCTTGTCGTCGAACGAAGCCCGATATAGGCCCTCAATCTGTCCGCTTCCCGGTCCGTAAGGGCGGCAAATTCATTCTCCCGAGCGCGTTTGGATAGCCGTCCGTCTTCCTGGCGTAAAAATCGATGCAGCAGTTCGATCTTTTCGGCAGGCATGTCGGCGATTTCTTGGATTCCACGCGCGAATCGATCATAGGCCTGCAAATAGGCGACCTCCTCCGGAAGGTCACGCTCAATCGTCTGCTCCACACAGCGATAGAGAAACTCGGCGTGCGCGGTGGCATCGAAATACCGGTAATAGTCGCCAGTGTCGTTCAGCACCTCGATGTTCCCATTCGGCGCAGCCCGCCAGTTGATACAGTCCCACAGGGGCCGCGAGTACGACTCCAGAACGCTACGATAATTGTGGATGTTCCGCAGAATCGCCGCACTGACCGGAAAGACTACGCCCGGCGGATTATAATCCGCCGCCGCGACGACGTGATGGATGAGCCATCGATGCAGCCTTCCGTTGCCGTCGCTGAACGGATTGACGTAAACGAATCCGAACGCAGCCGCTGCCGCGACTACCACGGGATCGACGCCGCCATCGACCGCGCGCGTCACGTAGGCAATCACTCCTTCGACCAGACTTTGAAGATCCTCAGGACGCGCGCTGATGTGCTCCGGGAGCGGCTCGTTATTCGTGCGGTCGTGCATCCCCACGAATCCACCTTCGGCACGCAGTCCAAGATGGACGAAGCGCGCGTCGCCGATCACGATCCGTTGCAATCTCTCCAACTCGGCGATGCTCAGCTTGCGCGAACCCGCCGCGCCGATGATCTGACCCCATCGCGCTGCGCGCTTCGGAGTTGGCTGTTCGCCCTCAATCGAAAATGACATCTTGAGTCGCTTGGCCTCGTCGCCGCCTGGAACAGCGTAGCTCAGACGCGGTAAGAAAAATAATGCGGGCCGCCCTGCGGCGCTGAAGGGAAGTGGCGGGTTGGCGGGCATGTGCCGCCCATCAATTGTCCGAGGTGCGGATGGTTCCATCCTCAGCGCCGGGGCGGGCGCATGGTGTCCCGCTTTCTCCCGGCTCAAGAGGGAAAGAATGGTGCGGGCGGAGGGACTCGAACCCTCACGAGCCGTTAAGCTCAACGGATTTTCGTACCGTCTACGGCTTTCGCCGCCCGGACGCGACGTTTTGAAGCGCGCGCGTCAGGTTTGCGGTCTGGACTATCCCTTCACCGTCCCCCGAAAAAAATGCGGGGATTAGGTGCTGCCCGTCTAGTCTCTACACCTTCCCGGAGCGGTGCTCCGGGCTTGGCTCGGGATTGCCATTTCAGGTTTCCCCGAATTTGGGCAGTTCTGC
>VFSW01005966.1_pt1 | contig 17958 bp, 17 predicted proteins | sample 5358111 | NCBI WGS metagenome assembly VFSW01 (sample SAMN11554181, study PRJNA540505) | mine drainage metagenome | isolation source: sediment from site ElyBrook_90M | place: USA: Ely Copper Mine, Vershire, VT | collected 2017
TCGGAAGTCGGATAACGTAACCCGATGGTCATTGAAGGCCACACGTGAGCCTTCATATGGGAGCAGAATAGGCGGAACAAAAGAGCACAGACATCTTTTCAAAAATACAAAAGCCCGAGAGGGCATTTTTGTTTTGGGTGGAAACATAAGAGTATTTTTGCTACTATTTACACGTTCCAACTGCGAGCGTAGCTCAGTTGGTAGAGCACCCGACTGATACTCGGGCGGTCGTAGGTTCGACCCCTACCGCTCGCACAGATATTTACACCCATACACTAGTTGTGTCTGTGGGGTACGGTATACTAAATGCACGTATGCGGAATGCATTTATCGTTAGTGCAATAATCGCCCTCTTGATCGGAGTAGCCGTTCTTACCTATGGCACCAATGGAAATTTGACCCAGACTCCTCCAGCGAATCTGGCGGGAACAGGGTCTGTACCCTTCACAGAACTTGCGCATGGCACGCTTTCAACTGTGTCAACGCGTGCAAACTATCTCATCACCTCATCTGCCGAGCTTCTCGCGCTTTGGGCGATCATCGATGCTCCCGGACAGACCCCGACGGTTGATTTCACCAAAAATAATGTCATCGCCGTCTTTGCGGGGAATGAGCCAGCAGCCGGCTACAGTATCAAAGTGTCTCAAATTGAGGATGCTCAATCGCGTATGGTCACCGTGTCGCTCACGAAGCCAGGCGGCAGTTGTCTCCCCGTGCACCCCGCTACAAGCCCTTATCAGGTTATTGAGCTCCAAAAGACGACACTTCCCCTCGCTCACGAAGACACGACCGTCACGACTAGTTGTTTGTAACGAGAGGTTTGCGTGCGATATATCCGCGAATACGATAGGATTCATCGCATGGATGTATCGGGAAGTTTCCGTGGGAAGCGGGTTACGGTCATGGGTCTCGGTCTCTTGGGCCGCGGCGTTGGCGATGCGAAATATCTCGTCGCGTGCGGCGCCGAGCTTATCGTGACCGACCTGAAACCGCGCGAGGAGCTCGCCGAATCGGTCGCACAGCTGGAACCATTCAAGAACATAACCTTCGTTCTCGGAGAGCACCGCCTCGAAGACTTTCGCGACCGCGATTTTATTCTCAAAGCCGCCGGCGTTCCGCTCGATTCAGTCTATATCGCGGAAGCGAAGAAAAATAATATACCAGTCCGGATGAGCGCGGATCTCTTTGCCGAGATTTCAGAGGTACCCGTTATCGGCGTGACCGGCACGCGTGGCAAATCGACGGTGGCGCATATGTTGTATGCCATCCTTAAAGAAGCTGGGAGACCGGTCCTGCTTGGCGGGAACGTGCGCGCCGTCTCTACGCTCGCGCTTTTATCCGATGCAACGCCCGAACATACCGCCGTGCTCGAACTGGATTCATGGCAACTCCAGGGATGGGGCGAGGCGAAAATGAGTCCGCATATCGCTGTCTTCACCACACTCTATCCGGACCATCTCAACTATTATAAGGACGATCCTCATGCGTATCTCGCGGACAAAGCGAATATCTTTTTGAATCAGAAAGCAGACGACATTCTGGTGCTTGGTAAGCAGTGCGCATCGACCATAATTGAGAAATACGGCGAGGCCATTGTATCAAAAACACTCGTGGTTGACGGGCTAAAACTCTCCGATAGTTGGACACTGCGCATTCCGGGTATCCATAATCGCTACAATGCGGCACTTGCGCTCGCCACCGCTCGCGCGCTCGGAGTTCCAGACGACGTCAGTCGTCGCACGTTGGAGTCGTTTGCGGGTGTACCGGGGCGGCTCGAGTTTCTTCGCGAGGTGAACGGCGTGGGAATCTACAACGACACGACCTCGACCACCCCAGAAGCAACACTCGCTGCACTCGTCGCGCTCGATCCAGCGCGCGTAGTGCTCATCATGGGCGGTGCCGACAAAAGTCTTGATATGAACGCACTTCTCCTGAAGCTCGGCGCAGTGAAGCGAGTTGTTTTACTCGCCGGCACCGGCACGAGCCGGATACTTGGATTTCTTCCCACGGCATCCGTGTTCGACGATCTCGGTAAGGCTGTACACGAGGCTCTTGCGTCCGCAGAGCGGGGCGACACCGTGCTCTTCTCGCCTGCCTTCACTTCGTTCGGCATGTTCAAGAATGAATTCGACCGTGGAGACCAGTTTACTGCTATCGTAAAAGCGTTATGAGAAAAATCCACTTTATCGGCATCGGTGGAATCGGGATGAGCGCACTCGCGCAATATTTTAAGGATCAAGGGGTTGCGGTGAGCGGCTCAGATAGGGGAGCGAGTCCGGTTACCGACCTATTGGAGAAAAAGGGAATTAAGGTCGTGATTGGTCAGGGAGCCGAGAATGTTCCAGCAGATGCAGAGACGGCGGTGTACAGCGACGCCGTTGGAGTTGAAAATCCAGAACGCGTCCGCGCGGGAGAACTCGGTATTCCGCAGAAATCCTATTTTACGATGTTAGGAGAAGTATCGAGAAGGAAGAGGACGGTCGCTGTGGCGGGAACGCACGGGAAGACGACTACGACTGGCATGCTCGCGAATATCCTCAAAGATGCCGGAGCGTCGCCAACGGCAATCATCGGCTCCATCGTAAGAGATTTTGGATCAAACTATCTGCATGGAGACTCAGATTTGTTTGTGGTTGAGGCATGCGAATATCGCGACCATCTTCTCGAACTTTCTCCGCAGATACTCGTGATTACCAACCTTGAATGGGACCACACCGACTGGTTCCCCTCGCTTGAGGCGCTGCAAGAGACGTTCAAAAAGGCGATCGAGCGTGTACCACGGGACGGATATATCATCACCGACAGCGCAAACAAGAATATCGTCCCGCTTCTCGAAAATGCAAAAGCGCAGGTTATAGACTACAGGAAAGAACCGTCCTATACGCTTCGTTTGCCGGGAGCGTTCAACCAGATGAATGCGCGCGCCGCCGCTGCGACCGCTCGCGCTGTGCTCCCCTCCTCCATAACCGAAAAGACGATTGTCGCGTCGCTTGCGGAGTTTCAAGGCACCTGGCGTCGGTTTGAATACAAAGGGAAGACCGCGAGCGGCGCCGACGTGTACGACGACTATGCGCACCACCCGACCGCGATCAGGGAAACCCTTAAAGCGTTGCGCGCACAAGTTACCGGAAAGGTCGTTGTTGCCTTCCACCCACACCTCTACAGCCGCACCCGCGATCTTCTTAATGAGTTCGCGACTGCATTTACCGATGCTGATAAAGTGCTCATTGCCCCCATTTATGCCGCCCGCGAGGCAGACGACGGCACGATCTCGAGCGATACGCTCGTCGAGCGTATCCGGGCGACTGGTACGGATGCCGTCGCACTCGATTCGTTTGACGGTATTGAGAAAGCCCTCAGAGAAGTCCAAAAGGGCGACACCATCATGACGATGGGTGCAGGCGACATTTACAAAGTCGCCGATATTCTCGTGACCCCTGCATAATATGGGAACGCTCTCAATCGTCGCAACGCCTATCGGGAATCTCGAGGACATAACGCTTCGCGCTTTGCGGACGCTGAAAGAGTGCGACGTGATCTATGCCGAGGACACGCGGGTCATTTCAAAATTGCTTGCGCGGTATGAAGTAAAGAAACCGCTCCAGCGGCTTGACGCGGCGACAGAGATAAAAAAAGCAGATGAAATAGTCGCCCGACTCGAGGCGGGGGAGCGCGTGGCGTTCGTGAGCGATGCTGGTACGCCGGGGATCTCTGATCCGGGTGCGCGGCTCGTGGCGCGGGTGCGCGAGCGGTTGCCCGATGCCATAATCGAGGCGATACCGGGGGCTTCCGCACTTACGGCCGCGCTCTCCATCGCGGGCATAGACACAACAGGATTTATGTTCCTCGGATTTTTGCCGCACAAGAAGGGTCGCCGGACCGCGCTGGGGAAGATCGCCGCGAGTGACATTCCTGTTGTATTGTATGAGTCGCCGCACCGCATAGTGAAATTACTGAAAGAACTGAAAATGTTCCCCGTGTCACGAATCTTCATTGCGCGCGAGCTCACCAAGATTCACGAGGAAGTTATTTCAGGCACCCCAGGCGAAGTACTCGCGCATTTCGATACGCACCCCGACACGGTACGCGGAGAATTTGTCGTCATGGTGATGCCCTGATATACTCCCTTGTATGTCTCGTCCAAGCATACTTATCCTTCTTGGCGTTCTTATCATTTTGGCGCCGTTCTCCGGATTGCCAATTGCCATTTGGAAGCTCCTCCTCGTCATTTTCGGCGCGTACGTGCTCGGCATCGGTCTCTCGCTCCGCACTCATCGGGAGTAAGATTTTGTTATACTAGAGCGTGATGGAGAACCCGGAACGCGTTACCTACTTCGCCGCGACTGACGCGCGAGGAAAATACGTTCCCTTCGGTATCAAATCGAAGGATCGTGATCGCCACATGTATGTTATCGGCAAGACGGGTATGGGCAAATCCACTCTGCTCGAGAATATGGCAATCCAAGATATTCGGAACGGTGAGGGATTCGCCTTCATTGATCCGCACGGCGGGACCGTCGACCGCCTTCTTGACTACATTCCCGAGAATCGCATAAAAGATGTCGTCTATTTCGCCCCGTTCGATCTGGAGCACCCCATCGCGTTCAATGTGATGGAAGATGTCGGCTACGACCGGCGCCACCTCGTGGTGAGTGGTCTCATGGCGACCTTTAAAAAGATTTGGGAGGACACGTGGAGCGCGCGCATGGAATATATTCTCACCAATACGCTTCTTGCCCTGCTTGAATATCCGGACGCGACCTTGCTCGGCGTCAACCGCATGTACACCGACAAGGAGTACCGGAAGAAGGTCGTCGACAATGTGAAGGACCCGGTCGTGAAAGACTTTTGGACGAAAGAATTCGCCAATTACGGCGACCGCTACACACAGGAAGCGACGCCCGCCATCCAGAACAAGGTCGGTCAATTCACCGGCAATCCGCTTATCAGGAACATAATCGGACAGGCGAAATCCTCCTTCGACATCCGAGAAATGATGGATCAAAAGAAGATACTCATCATCAACCTCTCCAAAGGTCTCGTGGGGGAGACCAATATGCGGCTCCTCGGCTCCATGCTCACGACGCGCATCTTCCTCGCCGCGATGAGTCGGGCGAATGTTCCCGCCCCTGAGCTCGCCAAGCTTCCTCATTTTTATTTTTATGTCGACGAGTTCCAAAACTTTGCGAATCAAACCTTTGCCGAGATCCTTTCCGAATCCCGCAAATATAAATTGAACCTTGTCATTGCGCACCAATATGTTGAGCAAATGGAGGAGGAAGTGCGTGATGCTGTCTTCGGAAACGTCGGCACGACCGTCGTCTTCCGTGTTGGACCTTTTGACGCCGAGGTGTTGGAGACCGTTTTTATGCCGCGATTCACAAAGGAAGACATAGTGAATCTCGATCGCCGGCAGGTCTATCTCTCGCTCATGATCGACGGCGTCGGATCGGCTCCCTTCTCTGCGGTAACTATTCCGCCGATAGAGGCGCCACCCGTTTCCCATAGAGAACAGGTTATTGCTTCGTCGCGCACGCAGTTTACCGCGCCACGCGCGGGTATAGAAAACGCCATCATACAAGAACTCGCCGAAAGTGCGGCATCGGAAGCGCCACTCGATGCGCGGATGAAAAAAAAGAAGCAGTTTCAACCCACACCACGCCCGATGATTTCACAATCCCCGCCAAAGATTGCGGAACAGCATGCCCCTCCCCCAACGCAACCAATCCACGAACAAGCGGAGGAACCTATTTCCCGTCCAACGAACGTGCGTCCGGCTCCGCCGCAAAAAAGCGCTGAAGATCTCAAATCAATCCTGCGTACCATGACGGCGAAGAGTGGCGCGGAAAAAGAAAAGAAGCAAACACAACATCAACAGTCCCTCAAGGGAGCACTCGCCGACGTTGTGATGCGCAACCAACCCGCTCCCGAAAGGTCTCAGCGAAGCGAGCAACCGATACCGCCCGCAACTCCCGCACGGGAGCCGGTTAAAAGGAATGAGCCGCCAAGGAGGAGGCCCCCCTTTGAAGTCCCCGAGGACGCGCTCCGCAAGGTGCTTAAAGGTGATTCATAGTATGCCTATGCGTATCGCCGGACTTCTCGTACTGGTCGCCCCGCTTCCCACAATCGCGTATGCCTCGTCCATAAACATCAATACGGCGGATGCAACACTTCTCGATACGCTTCCCAGCATCGGCCCTGTCATCTTTGCGATCATCGAGAAACTCATCATGGCTGCGCTCTCGCCGCAACCTTCGGTGCGCGCGGCGGGTTATGAGAAGGTACAGGCGGTCGAGCCGATTACCAGCACTAAGACGAACATTCAGGCGCATGAGGAAGCAGTTCTTGCCCCCACAGCGACGACAGAGCTCGCCGCTGTGGGGGCGCGTTGCCCTTCCCAGGGCCAATCAACGGGAACACGCGCGCTTCCGGCCTATTCTCAGTCTGGACACCCGGCCTTCTCAGCGTCATAGTGGTCGCCGGCGGCGTATTCATACTTATCTAACTATGACGAATCAAAAACTTGTCCTCGTTACCGGCGGCGCGGGCTTTATCGGTTCGCACCTCTGCGAGCGTTTGATAAAAGAGGGTCACGCCGTCATTTCGCTCGACAACTACTTCACCGGTAGTCGCGAGAATCACGTTTCCGGCGTTGACTACCGCGAGGGCCACACGAAGGACATCGAGAAATATATTCCCGAGACCCCCGACCTCATCTATCACCTCGGCGAGTATTCACGAGTGCACAAGAGCCTTGAGGAGCCTCAGCTTGTGTGGGATATGAACGTTGCGGGTACGCAGGGTGTGCTTGAATTCTGGCGCGCGAAAAAGGGGAAGCTTGTCTATGCGGCCTCCTCAACTAAGTCATTAGGTACCCATGCGGCTGACGGTACGCCAGGCAAAGACCTTTCGCCTTACACGTGGGCTAAGGCGACGAACGTCGATCTCATTACTAATTATGGCCGCTGGTACCAATTACCGTACTCTATCGTCTATTTTTATAATGTGTACGGTCCGCGCGAACGTGCGTGGGGCGATTATGGCACCGTTGTAGAAACCTTCAGACAAAATTTCCTGGCAGGTCGCCCGCATAGAGTGAATGCTCCAGGGACACAAACACGTGCCTTCACACACGTGCTGGATACGGTTGATGGCATCATCCTTGCAGGTGAGAAGGGCGAAGGGGATGGCTTCAATATAAGTTCGAAAGACGTACACTCAATACTCACGGTCGCGGAATTGTTTGGTGGTGGAGTTGAGATGCAGCCGCAGACGAAAACCTCGCGTTCATCCGAAGCGGACGATACGTCGAAGATTGAAGCACTTGGCTGGAAGCATCAGCGGCACTTGAAGGATTATATTGAAGAAGTGAAGAAAAAAAAGGCTTCATGAAGCGTGTACTCATTTTCTCACTCGCGTACTACCCAAGTCTTGTTTCGGGTGCCGAAGCGGCGATTAAAGAGATTACCGATCGTATTGATCCATCAGATATCGAGTTCCATATGATGACTCTTCTCTTTGACCGTGTCGCGCCCCGAGAAGAACGAATTGGAAATGTCTGGGTGCACCGCGTCGGTTTTGGCGGCGGATATCTCTCTAAGATGCTCTACGTGCCGCTCGCGGCGCTCAAAGCGCGCTCACTTGATACAAAGCTTCACTTCGGTGCCGTATGGTCAATGATGACCTACATGCTTCTGCCAGCTGTATTTGCGCGCTTCCTCGGCGTGCGTGCCCCGCGGGTGCTCACCCTTCAGGACGGTGACCCGTATGAGAAAGTATTTGAACGCTGGTTCATCCGGCCGATTGCCCCGTTGCTTGACTATGGCTTCAAGACAACTTCAATCGTGCAGACTATATCGGTTTTCTTGGCAGAATGGCCAAAGAGGCGTGGATACTCGGGGCCGGTGGAGCTTATTTATAACGGCGCCAATCCGCGCGACAGCAGGGATGCTGTTTCCTTGGCCGAAGTGGAGGAGGTACAAAAGAAGCTCGGCAAGAAACCCGGCGACGTGTTTCTGATCAACACATCGCGACTCGTTCACCAAAAAGCTTTTGATGACACTATTCGTGAGCTTACGAAGCTCCCTCCGCATATAAAGTTGATAGCCGTCGGCAGCGGCTCGGACGAAGCAGAGTTGAAGAAACTTGCAATTGAACTTGGAGTGGCCGACCGGGTTGTGTTTACCGGGCAAGTAGATCGAGGAGTGGTCACCCTGTACCGGCGGGCCGCGGATATATTCGTCGCTCCAAGTCGATCGGAGGGACTCGGCAATGCCTTTATATCGGCCATGGCTTCGCGCCTCCCGCTTATAGCTACGCAAGTCGGCGGCATGGCTGATTACGTTTTTGATGAAAAGCGGAACCCCGGTGTACAGCCGACCGCCTGGGTCGTTGATCCCGATTCCCCGGACCAGATAGCGGAAAGAGTGGAGGAGATCATTGATCACCCTAAAAAGGCACAACAGATATCCGCGTATGCTCGCAAAATGGTGGAAGAGAAATATGACTGGGATATGATCGCTCGCCAAATGCGCGAGCGAGTGTTCGGACGAGTGCTCGGGGCCTAGTGCAAATCCTTCTGACGGAGCCTCTCATCGTCGCTACGTAGCGAATCACGTTTCGCCTTGTATTCTCTGATCGTTTGGTCCGGAACTTCTCTGTCTTTAAGCACGGCATCGAGTACTTCGGTCCAGAACGTAATGCGTGCACGCGCCAGCTCGCAGATGCCGCCTTCAGTGTGCGATAACCATGTCGCGTAGTAGCGGATGAGCTCGACGAGGCGGTAGACGCGCATGAGTTTGAGTGAGCGCAATTCTTCATCGGTTCGATTGAGGTGGACGTATTCGATGAGTGCTTCCGCAAGTGGAGGGTTGTAGAGTGTCATGAAGTTTACGAAGCGCGCCCAGCCTTCGTACTTGTTGCCGAAACGGACGGAGGTGAGGTCAAGGAGATACACTTTCCCGTCTCGGATACGGAAATTTTGTGGTATGAAGTCCCAGTGCGTGAGAAAACCACTATAACGGTCAAGCGTTTCCTCCTGAGTGCGGATGATTTCGATTGCGTCATTAAGAAGCGCGTTGAGTCTTATAGGGAGCCCCGCATCGTCTCTGAGAAGGCTGACAATGTCCTGCGCGTATGCGCCTATTTTTTTGTATTCTCCTGCCTTGATGTAGTAGTCGGCTACTTCAAATGCATGCTCCGTAGTGATAGCGTGTGCTCCTTCTTGTGCCTTGAAGGCGTTGAGCGCGATGGCGAATTGCTCCTTGAGCGGTCGGTCGAGAAACAGCTTCTCTTGGTCGATGTACTCCGTTATAAGCACCCCTTCCGTCTCGTTGAATACCAGTTCTTCGGGTAGCGAGAATACGCCGTACGCAAAGTGTATTCGGCGCAGCATATCTCGTGTGCGTTGTTCGAGCGCAAGTTCCGCCGCCCCTTTCGCCTCGCTTGAGGTCTTTATCACGACGCGCATGCCATCCGAGCGCCGTCGACCGAAAAACACAACCTTTCTCCCGCCGCCCACTGGGCGCGTAAGGTAGCGCTCGCCAATGGTTTGCGGTTGCAACTCGTCGAGCGAGAAGCTCGCTCGTTCAAGCAGTGGCTGTATGCGCGTTGCCTCGTGTGCGACGTAGGCGTCCCATTCTTGTTTTGTATTGCTAGGAGACATAGCTGAAGAGCGATTCGAGCGTGTGCAGGTGAGTCGCCCACAATGCTTCATATGCGGCAAGCGCATCGGTCGGTTCCGGTTCGAGTGGAAGGATCTCCGGACGATGCGGCGGGAGTTCGCGCACGATTGCATCGGCACGCACGAACGCAAGGCGCTCGATGAGACCGGCGCGCGCGTGCGCCTTTGCATCAGCTATACAGAAAACGAGCGGCACGGATTTCGGAAAGGGAGTGAGCAGTAACGGCAATTCTACCGAAGCGCCGTTTATGGCGAGCACAACATCTGCATTCTTCACGGCATGAACGAATACATTCCGGAACGCGCGAAGGCGTGCGAGGAGCGGTTGCTGCTTATCAATCGTGGCGACAGAAACGCCGGGCACTTTTTCCGGCAGGTGCGCATAAGCCACGACGGTAACCTCGTGATCATTCGACAGGCGTCGAGCCAGCTCTTTGGTATACACAGCGGCATCCGCAACTTCGGGCGGATAGAGCGGAGTTACTATAAGTACCCTCATGTTTGCCAATCTACCATGCCCACTATAACAAACCGGATAGTCGCCAGGATGCTCTTGTACCGCTAATATGGACCGTATGAAGTTACTGGTTGCGACCCCTCTGTACCCGCCCGAGATAGGCGGCCCGGCGACGTATGCGAAGCTTCTCTTTGAGGGATTGCCGGGGAAGGACGTTGACGTTGAGGTCGTGAAATTCAGTGATGTGCGGCACTTGCCGAAGATTATGCGCCACTATGCGTATTATCGTCGCGTGCTTCGTGCCGCGCGTCGTGCAGACGTTGTGCTTTCCCTCGATCCGGTTTCGGTCGGACTGCCAGCGATGAGGGCGGCGCAGAAAGCGCGAAAACCTTTTGTGGTGAAAATAGTCGGCGATTATGCTTGGGAGCAGGGCCGGCAGCGGTTCGGTATTACGCAAAACCTTGATGAGTTCGTGAAGACGCCGGCGGTGCCGCTTCCGGTACACCTGTTCCGGCGGGTTCAAACGCGCGTAGCGCGTAGCGCCACGCGCGTCATCGTCCCGAGCAACTACCTGAAAGGCGTCGTCGCCACGTGGGGCATCCCACGCGAAAAGATAGAGGTTATATATAATGCTGTGCCTCTTGAAGAGTTCGGAATCATCATACCTAAAACCGTATCCGCGTTGTCGCGACCCCTCGTCGTGACGGTGGGGCGGCTCGTACCGTGGAAACATATAGAAGGTGTCATTGACGCGACGGCAGGTATTTTCGGAGCGTCACTTGCCGTTGTCGGGGAAGGGCCGGAACATACGACGTTAGCGCGTCATGCTGAAGAAAAACTCCCTGGACGTGCCGTCTTTACAGGTTTGTTATCACATGCCGATACTCTTGCCGTAATGAAATCCGCAGATGCGCTCGTACTCAATTCCTCATACGAAGGATTGTCGCATCTCCTTATCGAGGCATTAACGCTCGGTATGCCGATTATCGCAACGCAAGTCGGTGGGAATCCTGAAGTAATCGTCAACGAGGAAGACGGTCTTCTGGTGCCGTCCGGAGACGCTCCCGCGCTCGCACACGCGCTCGCGCGCGTACTTGGCGATGAAGAATTGCGCACGCGACTGTCGACGCACGCACGTGAGTCCGCGAAACGATTCTCAATTGGTACGATGCTCTCGGAAACAGCCGCTACTTTGCAGAGTCTATGAAAGTTCTCATGATAAGCGGCGATAAAAATATCCTAGTGCAAGGAAGTGTCGCGCATGCGCGTCTCGAATTACAGAGAAGCCAGGTTGAACAACTGGATGTGTTTGTCTGGCCGCAAATACATTCAAAAATGACTCTGTGGCGCGCCGCGCGTAAGAATCGGTACGACGTCATTACCGCCCAAGATCCTTTTTGGCGGGGACTCCTCGCATGGAAGTTGGCGTGGATGACGAATGCAAAACTCAATATCCAAGTCCACACTGACCTCTCCGCACAATCATTTTTTCGTAGAGTTCTCGCCACACTAGTACTTCGACATGCCGATTCGGTGCGCGTCGTGTCAGAGAAGCTGCAAAAGCAGATACAGGCTCTCGGAGTGAAGACTTTAATCCATCTCCTACCGATTTATATTGATATTCAACAGTTTAAAAATCTAATTCCACGACCTCACGAACAGAAAACAATCCTTTGGATTGGGAGATTTGAGGCCGAGAAGGACCCGCTCTGTGCCATCACAGTGTTGAAGGAGGTGCGGAGGAAGGACATAGACGCCAAACTCGTTATGCTCGGTGCAGGTAGTCTAGAACAGGCACTACGAGAATCGGCAGCAATTTTGCCGGTAGAGTTCCCAGGGTGGCAGGACCCAAAAGCATATCTACAGACCGCGGATGTTGTCCTCTGTACCTCAAGGTATGAAAGTTGGGGAGCGAGCATCATCGAAGCACTTGCGGCAGGGGTGTCGGTTGTTGCGCCGGACGTGGGTATAGCAAGGGAAGCAGGAGCAGTCGTCATGCCGCGGACCGAACTTGGTGCCGCCGCCATTCGCGTCCTAAATTCCGGTCAGCGAGGAGCATTACGGATTCCGCTACTCACTGCAGGCGAGTGGGCACGGGCGTGGCGAGAAACACTGGCATGAGATTACTTATCGTCACACAAGCCGTTGATCGCGAAGATCCGATACTCGGGTTTTTCGTACGATGGATAGAAGAATTTTCAAAACGTACGGAGCGTGTCGAGGTCATCTGTCTTAAGGAAGGCATACACACGTTACCGCCAAACGTACAAGTTCATTCTCTTGGGAAGGAGTGTGGCGCGGCAAGCCGCGTCACGTATGCGTGGCGCTTCCTTTCTCTTATATGGAGACTGCGACATGATTACGACGCGGTGTTCGTGCATATGAACCCCGAGTACGTTGTCCTCGGCGGTCTACTCTGGCGATTATGGGGTAAGCGCATCGTACTCTGGTATAACCATCCGCACGCAGGGCTACGATTTTCCATCGCCACGCATCTTTCGAATACTGTCCTCTTTACATCACCTTACGCCGCATCAGCACGTTTCATCCACGCCTATCAGATGCCCGTCGGTATTGATACGGAGATCTTCGTCCCGAAACCGGTCGCACGCGTTCGACCCGCACTCTATATGCAGGGCCGTATCATGCGCTCTAAGCGCGTGGATATCGCATTAGCCGCGCTTCAGCTCTTGCGCAAACGTATACCAGCAACCCTCACACTCGTCGGTCCGGAAGATCCTGTGTACGCAAATGAACTCCGCAAGAATTTCAGCAATCTTATATCCTCTGGTGCAGTCATTTTCAAAGGCCCGGTGCCAAACGAGGAAACGCCCGTATTCTACAGCGCGCATGGTGCTTCTATTAATCTCGCTGGACGAGGCCATTTTGATAAATCGGTTCTCGAATCAATGGCATGCGGAACGCCTGTAGTCGCCTGTTCTGACGTGGTGAAAGAGGCTTGGCGAGTCAGAGAAGACGATCCGGAAGCTCTTGCAGCTACTCTTGAGCGCATGATCACGCTGCCAGAATCGGAGTATCGCGCGTTACAAGAGGGACTACGCGCGGACGTGGTAGCGCTACATAGCCTCGCAAGTCTTGGTGAAGCCTTACAGAAGATAATGAGGTAGAGTACCCGTATGTCGGTTAAAGATTTTGAAGACGAGAGATGGCGTCATAGCCCGCAAAAGCTGGAATTCCGGCATCGCGCCGCTCTGGCGTTCATATCGAAAGGGCCCGTGCTCGATATCGGCTGTGGCGACGGTCTTTTTTTGTCTCTGTGCAAAGAAAAGGGAATAGAAGCAGAAGGAATTGATTTCTCCGATGTTGCGGTCTCGCGTTGTACCGAGCGAGGTCTTAAGGCGCATCGGGTAGACATCGCCACTGGTTTACCGTTCGCCGATAATGCTTTTCCCGTCGTCGTCGCGCTTGATGTGCTCGAACACGTTTATGAACCGGGGAAACTCCTGCGAGAGATTAAACGGATCTCTTCCGGCACGGTTATTGTCGGCGTGCCTAATTTTTCCTCTCTGCCCGCGCGCCTACAAGTCCTGCTCGGGGAAGTGCCGGAGAATAATCGTCCGCACAAAGGCCATATCTACTGGTTCAATTGGCCAGTACTCCGCACAATGGCGGAAAAGAACGGCCTTCGTATAGTTGCGCGCAGAGCGAATGCTCCGTGGGAACGTATCCCGCTTATCGGGATGGTAAGTCGGGCTCTCGCGGCCGCCTTTCCGAATCTATTCAGTCTCTCGTTTATCATACAAGCACAAAAGACCGCGACCGTATGAAACTCGTCTATTTCACCTCGATGAGGTATCCGGCCGATAACGGCATGAAAATCTATGCTCGAGAGTTAGCGAAGGGCCTCACCAAAGTCCTCAAAAGAGATTTTATATTCGTAGTAGCGAATGACTCCTCGCAGGAACTCAAAGATATTAATTGCTTGGACCTTCGCCTGAACCTAAAGCGATTCAGGTCGCCCTTTTTCTTTTTCTGGATACCGTATTTCGTGTTTATGTCCAGGAAGGAAAATGACCTGATCTTCTTTACTAACGACACGTTTCTGCTGGCCTTCCTCATCTTCTGGAAGCAGATTTTCCGATTACATTATCGAATCTGTTCCGACTGGCACCATCTTCTTCACAGCAAGAGAGAAAAGTTCGTCATACGAAACAGCGATATGTTGGTAACCACGTCAAACGGATTGAAGAAAGACATTATACGGCTCGGCAATATCTCTGGCGGCAATATCCGTTCTGTGTATGGCGGCGTTAACTTAGGTCTGTATGCGGATTCGCGCATAATCTCAAAATCCGCACTCGGCCTGCCGGAAGGCAAGGTCATCATCGGTTACGTCGGTTTCTTCAAGACATTTGGGCTTGAGAAGGGCATACCGACCATGATACGGGCGCTCGCCCTTCTACCGGACTCGTGTGCCATGGCTTTCGTGGGCGGGAAAGACGCGGAGATACGGGAGTATTCTGAGCTCGCCGATTCACTTGAGGTCAAAGAACGCTGTTTCTTTTTCGGCGTTCAAAACGGGGATAAGGTCGCGCAGTATCAGATGGCTATGGATATCATCACCATCCCGTATCCCAACCAACCCGGATTCGGGTATCCGATGAAAGTGTACGAGTATATGGCAAGCAAGCGGCCTATCATCTACTCGAAGCTCGGACTGGTCGAAGAGGTGCTCGATGACTGCGCATACTCATTCGCTCCGAGCGACGCCGCGGGCTTCGCTAAAGCCGTCGAGGAAATACTCGGTGATGAACAGCGGGCGATGGATAATGTGGCGAGAGCCTACGAAAAGGTCCAGGACTACACCTGGGACAACAAAGCACGCCATATAGCCGAATTCCTGAGAATATGATCCACATCACGACCGAAACGAGGAAAGGGAAAAGGCTTTTCCTGATATTCCACGGTAGGTTCCCGAGCAATAAAGCGGCGTCGCTCTTTGCCGCCAAGAGCGCCGAAGCGTTTGCCGAACAAGGACTCGACGTAGAGCTTGTCGTATCTCGCCGCCTAGGAAGAGAAACGGGGAATCCATATGGCTATTATAAAGTGAAGGATATATTCCGCATCGTGTATCTGCCGGTACTCGACCTGCCATCGGCAAACTGGATGAACTCAGTGCGCTTCGCACTAAGCTCTCTGTCGTTCTCCCTATTTTGTTATTGGTACCTCCTGCGGCATGCCGGGAAAGAGGACGTTATCTATTCCAACGAATCTCTTCCGCTCCTTTTCGCGTCGTTTTCATTCCCCCGGACGTTTTATGAGATGCATGATTTTCCAGCGAAAGGGAAAGGACTTTTCGGGTTCTTTATACGGAGGATGCGGTGGGTATTAATCCATAACGACTGGAAGGCCGATTCTGCGAAAAAAGCTTTTGCGCTTGAGGAGGAGAATATATTCCGGGAGCCGAATGCGGTCCAGATGGAAGATTTCGATATCTCTCTGTCAAAAGAAGAAGCGCGCGAGAAACTATCGTTGTCGCACGATAAGAAGATCGTCGTCTATACTGGGCACCTGTACGCATGGAAAGGGGTAGATACGCTTGCTCGTGCCGCCCATGAACTCTCGGACCAGTATCTGGTGGTCTTCGTCGGCGGAACGCCGGAAGACGTCAAGAAGTTACGTGACGCCCATACGGATGTCGACAACCTGCTCATAACCGGGTGGAAGCCGCATGCGGAGATACCGTTGTGGCAGAAGGCAGCGGATGTGCTTGTCCTACCGAACACCGCCAAGGAAAATATCTCAAAATATTACACCTCGCCGATGAAGCTTTTCGAATATATGGCGAGCGGAGTTCCTATTGTCGCTTCGCGTCTCCCTTCGATCGAGGAGATAGTCACGGACGGGGAAGTGTTCTTCGTCCCACCGGATGATGCTTCCGCTCTTGCGCAGAAGATACAAGAGGCGTGTCGCGATACCGAACGTGCAGAGATCAAGGCTTCGGCCGCGTATCGAGCGGTCACCGAGCATACGTGGCAAAAGCGCGCTGCGCGCATCATCTCCTTCATTAGGTCCAGGAGAGTGGGCGGTAGGAGCGCGTGATATAATCAGCCCCCATGTTCGATTTCTTGTCAGTTCAGCTCAAGGATTATCGGCTGGTCGCGAAATACATCGTTTCCGGGGGTATAGCGGCGGCATCTCAGCTTGGGATGCTGATTTTTCTGGTTGAGCGTTTCCATGTAGGGCATCTCGCGGCGGTGGTGTATGCTTTCGTCTTTTCCGCCCTCATTGCTTTCTGTCTGCAGAAGTTTTGGACTTTCAGCGACCGTTCGATGATCAAGGCCCATTTCCAGGTGGCGCTGTACTTGGCGCTTGTATTGATTGCGCTCCTTCTCAATGTCCTTCTGATGTATGTCTTCGTGGACATCTTCCGGTTGTGGTACGTTGCCGCGCAAGTCGTCACTATAAGCCTCGTGACCATCGTCACCTTTTTAAGCAATAAGAATATAATTTTTAGCGGGAAAGGAGTGTCGTTCCTTTCCGAATCACGATTGGTTGGATTCATCGTACGACACAAGACGGAATGCGCCGTCTTTGCTCTCGCCGTCTTTGCCCGGTTGATATTTTTCTTCATATGCCTTCATGCGAACGGGGGAGACTTGATAGCTACGATACGAGGCCAGGACGGCTATTTTCAGCTGAGCAAGAATCTTCTCCTCGGCAACGGGTTCAGCATAGACTCTGCTCAGCCGTTCCTGCCGTACTCGTATGGGGTCCCCGGGTATCCCTTTTTCATGTACGCCTTGTTGTGGCTGACGGGGAGCTATGCCGCAACCATTATGGTCCAGATCCTGCTTGGCGCAGCCATTCCTCTCATAGGGATGTATCTCACGCGTATGGTACTGCCGTCGTTCAAGCGCGCTCCGCTTGTCGTCGGTGTGCTACTCGCTCTCGCACCGTATCAGGTATTATTTTCTTTTATCTTTTATACTGAGACGGTTTTTACGGTTGTATTCGGGGTATTCCTCATAGTATTTCTTAATTTACTAAAGACGCCATCGACCCGGCTCGCTATTGTCTCCGGCCTGCTTCTCGGTGTAGCGACACTTATTAAACCGACCGTTGAATATCTTCCCTTGGTTGCAATCGGGTTCGTACTCTGGCATTTCCGGGACCGCCTGAGTCGGGCATTGGCGCTCAAGATGGTTTATTTTCTGGCGGTGTTCCTCGTTGTGCTATCGCCGTGGCTATACCGAAACTACACAACATTCGGCATCGTTAATTTGAGCGCACAGATGCCGTTTAATCTCTATGGGACCTTGCTACCCTCAGTTCTCGCGATAGCGAACCATTCCGATTTTGCGACGGAACAGAAGGCGCTCCCGCTCAGTTTGAACGCGAGTCTCTCGGAGATGTCCGTTGCGTCGAAACAGGCGGTAGTCACAATTTTGCATCATCCCATTGCACTCATCGAACTCTCGGCGCTGAACGCTTTCACATTCTTCACTCATGATGGCATGCTGACCTTCCTACAGGCCGCGGGTGTTAGTCCGAGTTCGTATCTCCAGAAGCCGGCGCTCTTGTTGCTCATAAGCGCACCAGGACAATTTGCAGGGATGGTCTGGTCATATCTGCATACAAGTATGGCGGCGGTATTCTTTGCTCGGCTATTCTGGATTGCCGTGACGATACTCTTCGGAGTCGGCCTCTATAAACTCTTCCATGCAAAGTTGTTCTCTCCAGAATTGGGCTTCTTAAGCATCATTGTCCTCTATTTCATGCTGACCACTATGATAAACGGACTGTCGGTGAACGCCCGATTCCGTATGCCCGTCGAACCGATTATCTTTGTCGTTGC
>VFSW01005967.1_pt1 | contig 17957 bp, 14 predicted proteins | sample 5358111 | NCBI WGS metagenome assembly VFSW01 (sample SAMN11554181, study PRJNA540505) | mine drainage metagenome | isolation source: sediment from site ElyBrook_90M | place: USA: Ely Copper Mine, Vershire, VT | collected 2017
CCAGCCCCTTGGTCGTTGTGAATCAGTACGGCCTGTTCGACACCTTGTCCACCACGCGCCCCGAGATCTCCGTCGAGGGCTCGAACGACGGCGTCGACTGGCAACCCTACATCTTTCCTTACAAGCCGGGGCCGCTCAATCGCGCGCCGGGCTGGGCCGAGCCCGGGCAGCCTCGTCTCGACTGGCAGATGTGGTTCGCCGCTCTCGGGAATTACCGGGAGAATCCCTGGCTGCTGCGCTTCATGATGCGGCTTCTCGAAGGCTCGCCTCCCGTGCTGCAACTGCTGGCATACGACCCGTTCGCAGGTAAGCCGCCGAAGTACGTGCGCGCGATGGAGTACGACTATCGCTTCACCACTTTCGACGAGCGCCGCCAGACCGGAAACTGGTGGAAACGCGAACTCAAGGGCACTTACTTTCCGCCCATCAGCCTGCGTCCTCAGGCGGAGCCCGCCAGGCCAGGAAATACGCCCTGAAATAATAAAAATCACATGCCCATCAGCCCTCTCGCGGGCAAGCCCGCGCCCCCGGAGATCCTGATCGACGCCGCCCGGCTCGAACGCGAATATTTCGGGCGGAAACCCGATACCGCCGATCCCGCGCAACTGGTGAGCTTCGGCACCAGCGGGCATCGCGGGACGCCTTCCAATGGAACGTTTACGGAAGCGCATATCCTCGCCACCACGCAGGCCATCTGCGAATACCGCGCAGGCAAAGGCATCGCGGGCCCTCTGTTCATGGGCAAAGACACCCACGCGGTTTCCGGCGTGGCGCAGCAGACCGCGCTCGAAGTGCTGGCCGCCAACGGCGTTGAAACCGTCATTCAGGAAGGCGGCGGATTCACCCCCACGCCGGTCATCTCGCACGCCATTCTGACCTTCAACCGCGGGAACGCCGCGTCCTCCGACGGTATCGTCGTCACGCCCTCTCACAACCCCCCGGAGGATGGCGGCTTCAAGTACAATCCGCCCGATGGAGGCCCCGCCGATACGGACGTCACGGGCTGGATCCAGAAGCGCGCCAACGATTTGTTGCGCGGCGGGAACCGCGGCGTCAAACGCATTCCCATCGCTTCCGCCATGAAAGCCTCCACCACGCACGAACGGGACTTCGTCGCGCCTTACGTCGATGACCTGCGCGACGTGGTCGATATGGACGCGATCCGCTCCGCCGGCCTGCGCATCGGGGTGGACCCTCTGGGCGGATCTTCCCTGCCTTACTGGCAACCGGTCGCCGAACGCTACGGATTGAACCTGACCGTCGTCAATCCGAACATCGATCCGCGCTTCGCCTTCATGACCGTGGATCACGACGGCAAAATCCGCATGGATTGCTCCAGCCCATACGCCATGGCGCGGCTCGTCACGCTCAAGGACGATTTCGACATCGCCTGGGGCAACGATCCCGACGCGGACCGGCACGGCATCGCCACGCGCTCGGTGGGTTTGATGAATCCGAATTACTACCTCGCCGTGGCGATTCAGTATCTGCTCGCGCACCGCCCAGGCTGGCCGCCGGGCGCCGTCGTCGGCAAGACTCTCGTCAGCAGCGGACTGATCGACCGGGTGGTGAGCGATCTTCACCGCACTCTCTGGGAAGTGCCCGTCGGCTTCAAGTGGTTTTCTCCGGGGCTGTTCGACGGCTCGTGCTGTTTCGGGGGCGAAGAGAGCGCAGGCGCCAGTTTCCTGCGCCGCGATGGAACCGTCTGGACCACGGACAAAGACGGTCTGATTATGGGCTTGCTGGCCGCCGAGATCACGGCGCGCACGGGCAAAGATCCGGGAGAGCACTATCGCGATCTGACGGCGCGCTTCGGCCAGTCTTTCTACACCCGCATCGACGCGCCGGCCACGCCCGCGCAGAAAGAAGCGCTGAAGAAGCTCTCGCCTTCCGATGTCACGGCGGCCACGCTCGCGGGCGATGCGATCACGGCCCGCTTCACGAGCGCCCCCGGCAACCATGCCCCTGTCGGAGGCCTGAAGGTGACCACGGACAGCGGCTGGTTCGCCGCCCGGCCTTCCGGCACCGAAGAGATCTACAAACTCTACGCGGAGAGCTTCCGGAGCGAAGCGCATTTGCGCGAGATCGTAGCGGAAGCGCAGGAGATCGTGAAGCAGTCGCTTCGCGCGTAATCCTCCGAACCTCTAACCCTTCAGAAACGTCCCGTGCTCCAGCTCTTCGAACGCCTTGCGCAATTCCGCCTGGGTGTTCATGACGATCGGGCCGTGCCAGGCCACGGGTTCTTCGAGCGGCTTTCCTGAAACCAGCAGGAACCGGATGCCTTCGGGACCTGCGTATACCGTCACTTCGTCCCCGCGGTCGAAAACCACGAGCGAGCGGTTGTCCGCGTCCGGCGCGGGCGCCGCCTCCAGACCCACGCCTTCGGTGCGCACGGGCAGCGGACCGGAAGCGTTCCCAAACTTCCCGGACCCCGCGAACACATACGCGAACGCATGGCGCGTCGTCTCCACCGGCAGCGTCTTCCTCCGCCCCGGAGGCACTGAAACATCCAGATAAACCGGGTCGGCGGCGATCCCGTCCACAGGGCCTTTCTTTCACCAGAAACTGCCGCAGACGATGCGCACGCTGGCGCCGTCGTCGTCCGTAATCAGGGGAATGTCGAGCGCCTTGACTTCCTGATACCTGGGGGACGTCATCTTGAGCGCCGCGGGAAGGTTGGCCCAGAGCTGAAAGCCATGCATTCTGCCCTCCGGGTCGCCCTTTGGCATCTCCTGGTGAATGATCCCGCTGCCCGCCGGCATCCACTGGACGTCGCCCGCGGCGATCGCGCCGCGGTTCCCCATGCTGTCGCCGTGTTCCACGGTTCCGGCGAGCACGTATGTGATGGTTTCGATTCCCCGGTGCGGATGCCACGGAAAGCCCGCCAGATACTCCTTCGGAACATCGTTGCGGAAGTCGTCGAGAAGCAGGAACGGGTCGAAATCGGTGGTGTTGCCGAAACCGAATGCGCGCCGGAGATGGACCCCCGCGCCTTCGAGCGTGGGTTTGGACTGGATAAGCCGCTTGACTGGCCGGATGGACATGATAAGCCTTCAATCAGCTTACAGCACCGCAGGCCCGCTGTTCCCTGGGAGATTATCCCTGCAGATAGCGCGCCAGATCGTCCGGGCGGAAACAATGCGCCATCGCCGTTTCCCGGTCGATGCGGCCGCTGCGCACCATCTCGGCCAGCGATTGTTCCATCGCGATCATCCCCTCGCCGCGCCCCGTCGAAATCGCGGAGTACAACTCGTGATCGTTGCCTTTCCGGATCAGACTGCGCACGCCGCCCGTGGCCGCGAGAATCTCGACCACCGGATAGCGGCCGCCGTTGCCGGTTGAGGGCACCAGCTGCTGCGCAACCACGGCCAGCAGCGCGAGCGACAACTGTTGCCGGATCTGCGGCTGATTGCCCAGGGGAAAGGAATCGAGAATACGGGAAACGGCCTGCGGCGCGTCGTTGGTGTGCAGCGTCGAAAGCACCAGATGTCCCGTTTCGGCGGCCGTCAGAACCATGGCCATGGTCTCCGGGTCCCGCATCTCTCCCACCAGAATCACATCGGGATTCTGGCGCAGAATGCTGCGCAGAGAACTCGCGAAATCGGGCGTGTCCCGGGCCACTTCAATCTGCTCGATAATCGCTTTGCGGTTCGAATGCAGAAATTCAATCGGGTCTTCGATCGTCACCACGTGATCGCGGCGCTGCGTGTTGATGAGATCCACCAGCGCGGCCAGCGTGGAACTCTTGCCGCAACCGGCCGGCCCCGTGACCAGCACGAGCCCCTGGCGCGCTTCCGCCAGACGCCGCAGCCCCGGCGGCAGGTGCAGCGATTCGAGCGTCGGGATCTTCTCCGGAAGCAGGCGCACGCTGCCGGCCAGCGTCCCTCGCTGGAAGTGAATGTTGACGCGGAAGCGCCCGATCCCCTCGCGGCTGAAGCACAGATCCACGGACTTCGCGCGCTGCAGTTCCTGGCTCTGCACATGGGTCAGCAGAGGCAGCAGCAGATTGCGCGTGCCCTCCGCGGTAAGCGGCGGCCCGGTTGAATGCGAAAGAGCGCCCGCGATGCGCAGCGTTACGGGCACATCGGCGATCAGCAGCAGGTCGGACGCCGCGAGACGCACGGCATGGGCCAGTATGGCGTCGAGCGAAGCCAGGTTTTCCGCCGCATCCCGCCGGGAATCCCGCGCGCCGGGAGCGGCCCGGTTTAATTCCGCGACAATCTGCGTTAATTGATTTTCGTAGCCCGCCACAATTCAGGCTCTCACAACTTCGCCGCCGCTCGCCGGCACGCCCCGAAAGGCCACCTTCAGCAACGGAGGCGTCAGCATAGTGGCGGCCACAACCACAAACACCACCATTCCGTATGTTTCCGGAGAAATGGCTTTCAGCCCCAGACCGATCTGGGCGAGCACCATGCCGAATTCGCCGCGCGGTATCATCCCGAACCCCACCCGCAGGGCTACCAGGCGGCCGTAACGAATCGCTCCGAGTCCGCAACCCACAACCTTGGTCGCCATGGCGACGCCGAGCACCAGCACCGACAGCGTCAGCGTCGCTCGATTGGCGAAAGCCGTAAGGTCGAATCTGAGTCCGATGCCCGCCAGGAAAAACGGCACGAGCAGTTCCGTCACGCCGTGCGTCAGAACATGCACGCGCGGCGGCAAAGTCTCGCCCATCGCCATCCCGGCGAGGAACGCCCCGATGATGGGAGCAACGCCTGCCCGCTCCGAGAGCGCCGCCAGGCCGAACAGCAGAATCATGGCCAGCGCAAACTCCGCTTCCGCCGTGCGCAGTTTGCCCTCAACCCGCGGCGCCAGCTTGCCCATCGCACTGCCGCCCCAGCGCGCAATCGCGACGATGAACAGCAGGGCAAAGACGGTCGTGAGCACCAGTTCCAGCACATTGACCTTTCCGTTGGCCACGCCGCCGATAACCCCCAGAATCAGGAGCGCCAGCACATCGTCGATCACCGCCGCCGCCAGAATAATTCTGGCGGCGATCTGGTTGAGCAGTCCCTTTGCGGACAACACCTGAGCCGTGATGCCGACGCTCGTCGCCGTCAGGGCCGCCCCGACGAATATACTTTCCATCTGCGGCTTGCCCCACGCGCGCAGCAGAGCCCAGCCGGCCAGCATGGGGAGCACAACGCCAGAAACGCCCACCAGGGCCGCTACGCCGCCGACTTCCATCAATTCCGAAGCCTTCACCTCCAGACCCACGCGGAAAAGAAGAAATATCACGCCCAGTTCGGCCAGAAACATCAGGTTTTCGCTGGGCGCAATCCAGCCGAGAACGCTCGGACCGATCAGAACGCCGGCCAGAATTTCTCCCACGATTCCCGGCTGATGCAGCCACTCGAAGATCTCTCCGAGCAGCTTCGCCGATCCAAGGACCAGCAGCACGGAAACCGCCAGGCTGAGTTCATGGCCCGAGTGCGTCATTTACGATTCTTCCCCCTGTGGCGGGACGCCCGCCGCAAAGGGCGAAACGGCTCAGCGGCTGACCTGATCCACATCCACGTCGAGATTGTGCCCGATTCTGAAGCCGTACAATCCGTCCGTATGCAGCTTGCTCTTCGGCAGCCGCGTGACCTCCTGGCCGTTGACGCTGAAAATCACGTTATCGCCCTGCACCTGAATCCCCAGCGTGTTGGTCTGCCGCCCGTCGCCGCCCTGCTTCACGATCGCCGGATTCGCCGTCCATCCCACCACCGTCGCGGGACGGCCGTCTCCCTCGCGATTGGCAATGAAGTATTCGCCCTGATTCCGCACGAGGAAGTACGAATACGTCTGCTTCGCGCCCGCGAGATCGCTCCCGCCGATCGCCAGCCCATAGGAGATCGGGTGCGACGGCGCCTGTTTCTGGGTCAGCCGCGCCGAGAACTTATAGTCGCCCGACTTCGTCCAGTCGCTGCGATAGAACGTCCCGGCAGGTCCCATCTCGAAGCGGTAAACGCCATCGGCGGCGCTGAACTTGATCTGGTCCGCCGTACCGCGGTCCGGCCGCACGCTCCAGCCCGCGGGGAACTGTCCGCCGCTGACGGCGCGATCGGGGTCGTTGTCCCCGCCCCTCTGGGCAATGGCGGGAATCGTGGCGGCGAGCGCGCAGAGAAGCGCGGGCGCCGCGATTTTATGAAGAGTGCGAAATGGTGTCATGGATTTTCCTCCTCTTAGTCTAGTTCCCGCTGAGACTGCCGGGCCACCCCGAATTCAGGTGATACGTGGCCGAAGGGCCGATCATCTCCACCCGCCGGATCTTGCCGTTCTCAATCAGAAACGCCTCGGTCACCAGAATGCTCGAAGGCCGGTTGAAGCCCTTGAATGAAAATTTCCTTCCGTCCGAGAGCACTCCCGAGTTCACCGTGCCCTGGTCGAAGACCGCGTGCGACCACACGATGCCGCGTTCGTTGTCGACCAACGGGTACCGCCGGTCGTGAATGTTCTGCACCACGAAGTAATAGCCCAGCTTGAACTGCGCCATGCAATCGAGCGCGAAACCGTTGATTGCGTCTTTGGGCTCATTGGGCGGCCTCGGAACATTCGTTGTGTGCGAGCCGTTCTCGATGCGGTCGCAATCGCTCGTGAAGTTATACGTGCCCGTGCCATTCACGCCCTTGCCGTCGTTCTTCTGCAGGCCGCTGAAGTAACTGTCGGCCACCGCAATCATCTCCTGGCGCGAAGGCCTCTGCGCCGCGGGAATCGATTGGAACCACATGTCCTCGGGCTTGTAGCCGGGCTTGTCCATGTCGGCGATGTTCGCCGGGCCGCCGCCGCCCTGCCGGAAGTAAATGCTTTCGATCTCGGTGATCCGCCCCAGTTCCAGGCGCAGCCGCAGGCTCATGAGCAGCGGCGCGCCCGCTTCGTGCATGGTGCCCATGAACGCCACCTGGCCGAATTCCGGATCGGCGAAAATGTGCTTGTAGTTGCCTTCTCCCTCGACCGTCTTCCAGAACCCGTCCCCGATATCGATGTGCTGATCGTTCTCCGTATACTTCACGTCCGCGGAGAGCGGCACGCGCTTCGGATCGTGCGCCACGAGCGCCGCGAGATATTGGTTCATCACGCCCTCCAGACACGCGCGATCGCAGTTGAGCGGTATCGGCCCCGTGGAGGCGCGCGCCTGCGGGATGTGGGCAACGGCGAACAACACGGTGAACGACACGGCGGCGACGGTCGCGATGGCGCCGAGAGCGGCAACGGTGGAGCGCATGGGAGTTTCTCCTGTTTCTGTCAACGAGATTCTATCGCTGTCGCCCGGCGATACACCAGCCACGCCGAAAAGATCACCGCGAAAGTCCCCGCCGCCAGCTTGAATTCGAACAAAGGGACATTGTGGATCTCGTCCACCGGCACCACGGATGCGAGAATCGCCAGCAGCGTAATGCTCCACCCGGAGACGGCGCTCAGACGCTTTCCGGCCTTCCACGCGCTGCCGAACATATAGAGGTACGGCAGAAAACCCGCAATCACCATCAACGAGACGAGCGTCCGATAAGCCCCTCGGACGGTGTCTCCGAACTGAATCGCAATCAGCAGCGCCGACGCCAGCCCGCCGAAGATCAGAATCGACACCCAGGGCGTCGCCCACCGCGGGTGGATCTTCGCGAATGCCGCGGGCAGCAGATGGTCCACGCCCGCGGCGAACGGCATGCGCGATACGGACGACCCCAGTCCGCCGAATTGCCCGATGGCGGTCGCGAGCACCAGCACCGCAATCGCAGGCGGAAGCCACCCGATCCCGAGCACCCGTCCCGCCTCCGCGCCCGCCTGCGCGAGGCCGTTCAGTTCGCCGATATTCTCCGGCCGCAGCACCACGAGCAGCGCCAGCGTCGTGCCCGCGTAAAAGGCCGTCGCAAATGCGGACGCAATCCACGCCGCGCGCCGCAGGTCGCGTTCCGGATCGCGGATCTCCCCGCCCATCAGGCCCGCCATTTCAAGGCCGGTCATCGCATAGGCGACGGTGGCGAGAAAGCCGGCCGTATCCCAGTTGCATTCGGGCAGCACACGTTCGGGCAGCACATGGGACAAGCCATGGAACGGCGTCGCCATCCCCCGTTTCTTCCATACCAGCGATGCCGCCACCACCAGCAGCGCCCCCAGAACCCAAGCCGCCAGTGCCCCCAGGTTCTCCGTCCACTTGCCGATCTTCACGCCCACGAGGTTCGTGCCCAGCGCGATCCAGATGGCGGCCAGCGATGCAACCAGCAGAAACGTCCGGTTGCCCGCGAGGGACGCATACCGCGGGCCAAGCGCCGAGGCCGCGATGCTCATGTAGAACATGGCGGCGCTCGGGAACCAGATCGCAATGCCCATCCAATAGATCCAGAAAGCGAGGAATCCGTGCCACGGGCCGAAGTCGCTGCGGGTCCACACGTAGAGTCCGCCGGCTTCGGGATGCCGCGCCGTCAGCACTGCGGTCGCGATGGCCAGAGGAATCGCGAAGAACAGCGCGGCGAGCAGCCACAGCAGGATCGAACCGGGGCCGGCATGGGCGGCCGGCGCAATCCAGCGGGTCCCCACGATGCAGGCAATCAGGAACAGCGAAAGATCGCGGAGGCCGAGTTCGCGCCGCAGTTTCACGCGGTCCCGGAACGTACTTCGAAGATCGCGCTGGAGCACGTGACGGCCGCCTCCGCCTTGATCGACTCCGAGATATCCACGGTCCGCACATTCAAACCCTCGCCCCGCAGCCGTTCTTCCGTACGCGGAAAGCAGGCAGGCATGAGAACGGTGTCGCCGATCCGCAAAACGTTGGCCGCGCCCGGTTCGTCCTCCGGAACTTCAACGATGTGGAAACCGCGCAGAGCCGCTGCGTCCAGCCAGGCGGGGTTCGCCAGAATTCTGTTGTCTCCGGTCCTGCCGTCCCCAACCGAACAACATGCCGATTTCAAATGCAGGCATCCCCGCACTTCCACCGGATGCACCCTGTAACCGAACGGTTCGATCTCCGCCCGCAATTGCGCGATGCCCGCGGCATTGGTGCGGCTGCTCAGGCCCACGTACAAATCTTGCCCGATGCGCATGACGTCTCCGCCCTCCAGCGTGGCGGGCTCGCGCAACCGGCGCAAGGGCCGGAATGCAGCCATCGCCGCCGCCAGACTTTCGCTCTCCGCGCGCCGCGCCGCGGCGCCCATGCGGGTCACGATCGCCAGTTCGTCCAGCACCACCAGAGGGTCTTCCACGAACATCGCGTCCGGCATCTCCGGCTGGGCGGGCAGTGAGATCACATGCAGCCCCATGGCGGCCAGAGCGCGCTCATACCCGCGGTGCTGTTCCATCGCCAGCGGGATATCGATCTCCCGGCGCGGCATCCAGGTCAGTTCGCAGGCGTCGAGTGTCGGGCTTACGGCGCGAGTCAGTGCGGCCAGCATCGCTTCTGTCCAGTAGAACACGCCGGGCGTTGGACACTATGTTCATGACACAACCGGCCTATCCGGCCGCGCGCGCGGCGGCGGCGAGAGTCCATCCTCACTATGCCCGGCATCTCGCGCCCGAAAGCGAACTCCTTCCCGACGTCGCGACCATTGAGGCCATGATCGATGTCGCTTTCTGGGCCAGCCTGCGGCGGGAAGAGACTGATACCCCGCGCATCACCCTCGCCTTCGTTGCCCCCTCGCATGTGGATTTGCCGCTGACTTTCGAACGCCCTATTCCGCTCGCGTCGCAGCCTTTGACGCGCCTGGGGCCGGCCGTGGAGCGCCCGGGAATTCATCTGTGCATCCGCCGCCGCGATGGAGACCTGCTGGTCTGGGGAGCCACCCGGAATCTGCCGGAATTCTGCTTCGTGCTCGAGGTGGTGGCGCCCGGGCTCCTGGTCGTCAAGCGCAGCCGAGGCGACGAGTCCGGCAAGTTCGTCAACGTCGCGGTGCTTCAGGGTGAAGAGGTCAAGGTGATCGACGAACATGCCGCCGCCGCGCCGGATTGCCCGCAACTCCTCACCCCGCTCATGGGACTGCAGTCCGAACCGGAGATCAACGCGCTGATCCAGCTCGCGGTCTCCATGCGCGCGCATGGCCGGGGCGGGTCGCTGCTGGTCGTGCCTGCGGATACCGGGCTGTGGCGCGAATCCGTGCTGCAGCCGATTACCTACGCCGTCGCGCCGCCGTTCCGCGCCATTCCGGACCTGATGCGGGAGGAGCGTGCCGGGCGCTCCGGCCGCCGCTGGCAGGAAGCTCTGCGCCGGGCCGTCGATGGCATTGCGGGCCTGACCGCGGTCGACGGAGCGACGGTCATCACGGACCGGCACGAACTCCTGGCCTTCGGCGCCAAAATCGTGCGGCGGCCGGGTTGGGGGCAGGTGAATGCCGTGATCGTTACCGAACCGATCGAGGGAACCGCCGCCGTGCTCGCGGAACCTGGTCAACTCGGCGGTACGCGCCACCTTTCGGCCGCCCAGTTCGCCCACGACCAGCGCGATGCGCTCGCGCTGGTCGCATCGCAGGACGGCCGTTTCACCGTCTTCGCATGGTCGCCCTGCGAAGAGACGGTATCCGCGAACAGGATCGAGACGCTGCTCTTATAGCCTTTCGCACCGTAGTCTTTCGTACAAGTGTTCCATCCGCTCAGCACTTATGGAAGGTTACGTGCTTGCAACGGTGTGCCTCGCCAATGTCCGCTTAAGTACGCCGAGCCGAACCCGAAGCGAGCCGAAAATCATGAGATGCGGAGCGAAGAAAGTAATGAGACAAGTCAAAGCGGCTACTACCCTGTGCTGGATGGCGCTGACAGGTGCGGCAATTGCCCCAGGCGTCACGGCTGACGATCGCAAGGGGAAGGCAGTGGTTTCCTTCCGAGATCCGGTGGAGGTTTCAGATGGCAACATTGCCGGGTGGTGGATGTTGCCCCTGTTTGCCTGGATCGGACTGTCGGTACTGGGCCAAGCCCAGACCCTTTGCATGGCCGGCAAACGCTCCAGATGGGGTCAAATTGGACAGAGGCTTTCCGTGTTTCTCTTATGCGCGGTATCGTCTCTTCTCATCGCTCCCTCGAACATCATGGCGCAGTCGGTGCGCGCACCGGTAAATCTTGGAACGGCCGGCAACTTCGTGATTCTTTCACAATCGGGAATTACGGACGTTCCTCCTTCCGCGATTATTGGAAACATCGGAGCGAGTCCCATAACCGGCGCCGCCATACACGTGACGTGCGCTGAAGTGACCGGGACAATCTACGCGGTCGACGCGGCCGGCCCGGCGCCTTGTGCCGTACAAAATTCCACATTGCTGGGAACGGCTATCGGGGACATGGCGACCGCGTATACGGATGCCGCCGGACGGACAATACCGGACTTCACGAACCTTGGCACCGGAAATATCAGCGGGATGACGCTCGTTCCCGGCCTTTATAAGTGGACTACGGGTGTATCGGTTGACAATACCGGCGTAACGCTTTCCGGCGGCCCCAACGCTGTCTGGATCTTCCAGATAGCGGGAGACGTGAATCTGGCCAGCGCCGCCCACATCAATCTGGCGGGCGGCGCGCAGGCGAACAATATCTTCTGGCAGATCGGCGGCGGCGCCGGGTTGACTCTCGGCACCGGTGCTGTTTTCTACGGAAATGCATTGAGCGCCACGGCGGTTGTCATGAATACCGGCGCATCCCTGATCGGCAGAGCCCTTGCGGTTACGGATGTCACTTTGGACATGTCGCCGGGCACAAGTCCCGGCCCTCTGGTCGGCGGCCTTCCGGTTATCGTTCCGCCCACCGTGACTTCCACGGCCCCTGCAAATCACGCACCGGGCGTTCCCGTCAATAGTGCGCTTACCGCAACGTTCAGCGAAGCGATGGACCCGGCAACCATAACCGCGCTCACTTTTACCGTGCAAAACGGGTTGACTCCGGTTGCGGGCGCCGTAACCTATAGCGGAGTAACCGCCACTTTTACACCGGCGAGCGCTCTCCCGCCGGCTACTCTGCTTACCGCTACGATTACCAACGCGGCCAGGGACCCGCAAGGGGTCGCTCTGGCGGCTAACTACGTCTGGACCTTTACAACGGGCGCCGTCATCGATACGACTCCGCCGACCGTGAGTTCCACGACTCCAGCCAGCGGCGCCACCAATGTGCCGGTCGGTAACGCTCTGACCGCGACCTTCAGCGAAGCGATGAACCCCTTGACCGTCACCGCCACAACCTTCACGCTGAAACAGGGAAGCACGCCTGTCGCGGGCGCGGTGATCTATTCCGGCGTAACCGCGACGTTCACGCCTCTGGCCGCCCTGGCCCCGAATCTTCCCTTTACCGCCACCATTACCACCGGAGTGACGGACCTCGCGGGCAATGCGCTGGTCACTAACTACATCTGGACCTTTACCACGGGCGCTACAGTCGATACCACTCCGCCGACCGTGAGTTCCACGGCTCCGGCCAGCGGCGCCACGAATGTACCGGTCAGCACCGCATTGACTGCGACGTTCAGCGAGGCGATGAACCCCCTGACCGTCACCGCCACAACCTTCACCCTGAAACAGGGAAGCACGCCTGTCCCGGGGGCGGTCATTTATTCCGGCGTAACCGCCACGTTTACACCTTTAAGCAGCCTGGCGCAGAATCTTCCCTTCACGGCCACCATTACCACCGGAGTGACGGACCTCGCCGGCAACGCTCTGGTCACTAACTACGTCTGGACTTTCACCACGGGCGCGACTCCCGATACCACTCCGCCGACCGTGAGTTTCACGGCCCCGGCTAATAACGCCGCCAATGTGCCGGTGGGCAATGCGTTGACCGCAACGTTCAGCGAAGCGATGAACCCTCTGACCGTCACGGCCACGACTTTCAGTCTGAAACACGGAAGCACGCCTGTCGCGGGCGCGGTCATCTATTCCGGAGTAACCGCCACGTTTACACCTTTAGGTGGCCTGGCGCCGAACACTCCGTTCACGGCCACCGTTACCACGGGCGTGACGGACCTCGCGGGCAACGCCATGGTCGCCAACTACGTCTGGACCTTCACCACGGGCGCGACTCCCGATACCACTCCGCCGACCGTGAGTTCCACGGTGCCGGCCACCAGCGCCACCAATGTACCGGTCGGCAATGCTCTGACCGCGACGTTCAGCAAAGCGATGAACCCCTTCAGCGTCAATACCTCCACTTTCACGCTGAAACAGGGAAGCACGCCTGTCCCGGGCGCGGTGATCTATTCCGGGCTGACCGCCACCTTTACGCCCCTGGGCAGCCTCGCGCCGAACGTTCTGTTTACCGCCACAATCACCACTGGAGCGATGGACCTCTCGGGAAATTTGCTGTTCAGCAACTACGTCTGGAGCTTCACTACGGGCGCGACGCCGGATCTCGTTCCACCCGTGGTGATTTCCACGCTGCCGGCGAGCGGCGCCGTTCTCGTGACCACCACCACGAACGTAGTGGCGAACTTCAGTCAGTTTATGAATCCCCTGACGATCAATACCGGGACGTTCATGTTACAGCAGGGGATGACGCCGGTGCCGGGCACGGTCACTTACTCCGGAACCTCGGCTACCTTCACGCCGGCCGGCAGGCTGGCGCCAAACACTCTGTACAGCGCCACCGTTACAAGCGCCGCGTCCGACCTTGCGGGAAATTTTCTGCAAAGCAACTATTCATGGAGCTTTAACACCGGTACGTCCTCCGGCCAGACACCTGTATGCCTTGCCAACTTTGCGGTTCTGGCCGGCTCCTCAATCGTCAACTCGGGGTTCAGCGCAGTTACGGGCGACATTGGAGTAAGTCCCGGAACCTCCGTGACCGGCTTCCCCCCCGGGACCTTCAACGGCACGCAACACTCGGCCGACGCGGTCGCCGCCAAAGCGATGGCCGACATCTCCGCCGCATATGCGGATGCGGTTGCCCGGTCGGTCGGCCCGGTGGCCGTGACCGGAGACATTGGCGGACAAACGTTCACCGCCGGTCTTTACCGGTCGCTCTCGTCTCTGCAAATCTCGTCGGGCGATCTGATTCTCGACGCGAAGGGCGACATCAATGCGGTGTTTATATTCCAGATGGCATCGTCGCTCACTACTGCCGCGGGGCGTCAGATCGTTCTGGCGGGCGGAGCCCAGGCTTTCAATGTCTTCTGGCAGGTGGGCACTTCCGCGACGCTGGGAGCCAACTCAGTCTTCCTGGGAAGCATACTGGCCGATCAATCCATCACGCTGGGCACGGGCGCGGCTGTGAATGGCAGACTGGCGGCGCTTACCGGCACGGTTACGCTCGATTCCAACACCGTCACAAGTCCTCCACCTTATCTGGCGGCCGGGGGAATCTACAATGCAGCCAGTTGGGCGACAACGGTAGCCGCCGGCAGCATCGCGGGTGTTTTCGGCAATAACCTCGCCTCTTCGATCAACCTGGCCACGGCCTTCCCTCTGCCCACGACCCTCGCGGGAAGCAGCTTCCAGGTCGGAACGCTGGGCGCACCCTTGTACATGACCTCCTGCGGCCAGGCGAATCTGCAAATCCCCTGGGAATCCGCGGGCCAGACGCAGGCTCCCGTGACTGCAACGGTCGGAGGTCTGGTCTCCGTCCAGCAACCCGCCACTCTCGCGGCGTACTCTCCCGGCATCTTCTCGCTGAACGGCCTGGGCACAGGCCAGGGAGCCGTGGAAATCGCTCCGACCGCCGTACTCGCGGCGCCGCAGGGTACTGGCGCCCGGCCAGTGATGCGGGGCGAATACGTCGCCATCTTCTGCACCGGCCTCGGACCGGTTTCGAACCAGCCCGCTACCGGTGAGCCGGCCTTGTCCAGCCCGCTTTCGAGCACCAATACGTTGCCCGTTGTCACCATCGGCGGCGCGCCGGCCGCGGTGTCCTATTCCGGGTTGGCGCCGGGATTTGCCGGTCTTTACCAGGTGAACGCGGTGGTGCCTGCCGCCGCTCTCTCAGGTGACGCCGTAAACCTCGTCATCAGCATCGGAGGCGTTCAGTCCAATACCGTCACCATCGCGGTTCAATGAACGGCAGGCGCCTGCTACGATGGCGCCAGGACGCCGCATTTGCCAGACCGGGAACGCTATAGCCGCCAGATTCGCTTCGCCCCGCTCGGCCCCGAGGGCCAGGCGAATCTGGCGGCTTCGACCGCGGTCATCGTCGGCTGCGGCGCTCTGGGGACCGTGCAGGCCTCGCTGCTGGCCCGGGCAGGCGTGGGAACCGTTCGTCTGATCGATCGCGACTACGTCGAAGAGAGCAATCTCCAGCGCCAGTTGCTCTACACGGAGGACGACGCCCGCCAGTCCCTTCCGAAGGCCGAAGCGGCCCGCCGTCATCTGCTCGAAGCGAACGCGGGCATTCAAGTCGAGGCCCATATCTCCGACCTCAATCCTGAAAACGCGGACGAACTGCTCCTGGGCGCGGGCGCGATCCTCGACGGCGCCGACAATTTCGAAACGCGCCTGCTCATCAACGACTACGCCGTGCGCGAAGGCATTCCGTGGATCTACGGCGCCGCCGTCGGCAGTTACGGCATCGCCATGCCCGTCCTGCCCGGCGATTCGGCCTGCTTCCGCTGCATCTATCCCGAGCCCCCGTCCGGCGCGCAACCCACCTGCGAAACGGCGGGCGTGCTGGGCCCCGTAACCGCCATCGTCGGATCGCTTCAGGCGATGGAGGCGATGAAGATTCTGAGCGGCCGCCGCGCGAGCGTGCGCCGCCGCATCTTTACCGCCGATCTGTGGAACGGTCCGGTCCGGGAGACCGCCATGCCCGCGCGCGATCCCGATTGCCCCTGTTGCGGCCGCCGCGATTTCATCCATCTCAACGGAAGGCGCGCGCCCATCAGCTTATGCGGCCGCAATGCGGTGCAGATTCACGAGCGTCTGCGCCCGCTCGATCTCCGGCAACTCGCCCTGCGCCTGAACGGCCTGGGCGACGTTCGCAGCAATGAATTCGCGCTCCGCTTCAACAACGGCAGCCACCAGATCACGGTGTTCCCCGACGGCCGCGCCATCGTGAAGGGCACCACCGACATCGGCGTCGCCCGCGGCATTTATTCGAAATACATCGGCAACTGAGCGCATGAGATTCCTCTACCTGCACGGCTTCGCGTCGAGCCCCCGGTCCAGCAAGGCGGTCGCATTTCAATCCGCCATGGCGAGCGCCGGCATTCCTCTGGAAACGCCCGCTCTCGACGAAGGCGACTTCGAACATCTCACCGTTTCCGGACAACTGGCCCTGGTGGAAAGGACACTCGGCAACGAACCGGTCAGCCTCATCGGCTCCAGCATGGGCGGCTATCTCGCCGCTCTCTACGCCGCTTCGCATCCGGAGGTCGAGCGCCTGGTCCTGCTCGCGCCGGCATTCGGCTTCGCAGCCCGCTGGCAGGCGAAAACAGACGAACTCAAACCCGCGGCGCTGCGGGTCTTCCACTACGGGGACCGCGCCCTGCGCCCCGTCCACTACGGCCTGATTGAGGACGCCCTGCAATATCCCGCGTCGCCCGCTTTCACGCAGCCCGCGCTCATCTTCCACGGAATGCACGACGACACCGTACCTGTCGAAAATTCCCGCGCCTTCGCGACCGCGCACGCCAACGCCCGCCTGGTCGAGCTGGATTCGGACCACGAACTTCTGAACGTTCTCGAAGGGATCGTCACAGAGGCACTGCCTTTCCTGACGAAGCGATAAAAATGCGAATCGAAGACGAGTATCAGGATGTGCGGCGGGGCGAATCTTCGACGCCGTGCTGCCGGTGTGCGAATGGCGCCTGGGGCGCGCGCCGAGCCCTGCGCCGTCCTCAATCCCCGCCCGTTCACCTGTGAGCGCGGCCGAACTCGTCCTCTGCTTCAAGCGCCTGCGCAAGTCGATTAACAGGTGGGCCAAAGAAAACGGGCGTCAGGAATATCTGCGCTTTGCAGCCGATTACGTCCCCTGATGAACCGCAGCAAGTTTGTCGAACGGTACCACGGGTTGGTATGATCGCACTGAGAGTATGAAATGGCAACCGTAGATCGCCGCCGTCGCGTCGAGTTGCGTCGATCGCTGCACAACTCTCACCCCGAAAGCACGGCCCTTGTTGAGCAGGGACTCGGGGAACGGGCCCGGGGCTTACCCGAAGACGATACCGAGGCGCTACTCGAACACAGCGCAGGTACGCCCGTGCAATGGATGCCAGGCGAGGGCTGGCTCGATCTTGAAGAACTGAATCCCGGAGAACTGGTCACGAACGGCAGGGAGTAGGGCCGCGCGTTGTCATCGGCGATGCCGATGTCGTCAACACCGGTGCAGTGAAAGCCTTGCGTTTGCGAAGCGCCCGCGCCTCTTTGATATATACTCGATTGCTGCCGGAGGCTCACGTGAGAACCCTACAAAAGACTCTCTGTTTTACCGCGATTGCGGTCGCTTCAATCGGAATCGCGCCAGCGGAGGTGCCGCCGGACATCGCCCGGCAACTGATCGCCATCGGGCGCGGCGTTTGCGTCCCGGAAACGGCGCATCTCTACCGGCCGCTGCAGCCCAATCCGCCGTACACAGGCGTCTCGATCGCACGGGACATCTCCTTCGGCCCCGATCCCAAAGACGTGATCGACGTCTTCGCGCCCGAAAAAGGCGGCAGCGCGCTTCCCGTGCTGATCTATGTCTCCGGAGGCGCGGGCAACAAGCAACAGGGCGGGCCCGACGGCGACGCCTTCTACGACAACATCATGTTATGGGCGGTGAAGAACGGCATGGTCGGGGTCAACATGCAGCGCCACCCGGGCCAGAGCTGGGACGGCCCCGCCAAAGACGTCGGCGCGGTGGTTCAGTGGGTGAATCGAAACATAGCAAGCCACAAGGGCAACCCCGCGCGCGTCTTCCTCTGGGCGCAGTCCGCCGGCAACATCCCGGTCGGCACTTATATCGGCCATCCCGAGCTTTACGGCCCCGAAGGTGTCGGCGTTAAAGGCGTAGTCTTCATGTCCGCCCCGGGCTTCGATATCCTGCCCGTCACCCCGCCTGCGGTGTCCGGTGGATTCGCACCGTGCGGCCAGCCAGGCGGCGCG
>VFSW01005968.1_pt1 | contig 17954 bp, 29 predicted proteins | sample 5358111 | NCBI WGS metagenome assembly VFSW01 (sample SAMN11554181, study PRJNA540505) | mine drainage metagenome | isolation source: sediment from site ElyBrook_90M | place: USA: Ely Copper Mine, Vershire, VT | collected 2017
CCTTCGCTGCGCTGCGGCACACGGTTTTTGTTGACAGCGCTGGCGCGCTGTGCTATGGCCGCACCGTCGGCTTTGCCGCCGCGCGCCCGCTGTGCGCCCTGGTCGCGCCCTGGTAGCTGCCCGTTGCATTGCGTCAATCCGCCTTGGCACGCCGTTTGCATGACCGCATTGCCTGCGATATGGACGGCTTTCGGTAGGCACCCCTGGCAAGGGTAGCGGGTACAAGCGGATCGCCTGCCCTGCGCCCTGGCGTTTAGCCCTGCCACAAAAGAAAAGCCCCGCGCGAGGCGGGGCAAAGGGGCGGCAATGCCGCGCGGTCAATGGACAAGCCCGACGCGGCGGGTCCGCTAATCGGTTCCCGATGTCTCGCCTATTGGCGTGCAGTGCGGGCAATGATCGCGAAACGGTATGCCGTGGATGCACTGCGGATCGAGCGCGCGGGGATCGAAGTCAGGAACCTCGCGCGCGAGGCGTTCGGCAATGATGGTCGCCGCCGCCGCCGCGCCTTGATTCGCCATTGCCTGCCGCAGTTCCGCCTGCGGGTCCGCACCCGTTGCGACTTCGATCCGCGAAGGCGCGAGTGCGGCGAGTAGCTGCGCGCCGATCTGTAGCGCGCTCTGAGCCTTCGCGTATCGATCCGCGTCGCGTCTCGGATCGGAGTCCGCGAGCCGTTGCGCATCGCGCATTAGCGTGCTTTGCACAATGGCGCGCAGGTAATCACGCTCAGCATCGTCGATAATCAATTTGTATTGCATGGTCATTCCGCCTGTTTTTGCATGATCGACAGTTCAGATAGTTGCCTGATAGCAGCACGAAAGTTAGCGTAAATTGGATCAGTTCCGCGTGGCATCTCGCCGCGCATTTTGCGTATCGCCTGGTAGTTCGCCTCGGCGCTCGCCTCCAAGCGCTCGCGCTCTGCTTCCTCGCGCGCTCGCCGTAGCCAATGCACGTAATCGTTGTGATTCGAGCGAGCGCGGCGCACTGCTCCCCAAAATGCTTCGATGTGCGCGGTCTTGACGTGCGCAGTCTTTTCCCGCCGCACAAGCGTTTGGCAGTCTCGCGCGGAGTTGAGCGCAACGTCGCGCTTTTGGCGGGCGATACCCGCCAGAACCGAGAACCAAATTGATTTTGGTCTGTTCATTGTTTCACCTTGTTGAGTATGGAAACAGATTCGCAGCAATCGTTAATGAGCGCCGCGAGTCCGACCGAATCCGCCATGCCGCAATTGGTATACAGGCGCATGATCGGCTCCGCATCGTGGTACAGAATCACGCTGAACCGATCCCTGCGGCCATCGTGTTCTTGCTCGACCACGGCGAAGCGAGGCGAGCGGCGGCTCATAACAAGCCCCGTTCGGCGAGGCTCACAGATTCGCCTAATTTCATGTTCTGTCGCTCCGTGAAAATGGGCGCGGCCACTAGCACCGCGCCCTGAAAGGTTACGCGGCGAGCCGCATGACTTTGCCCGCCTCGCGCTCGATGGCTACGCGGTCATCCTGATTCGCGATGCCGCGCGCGTAGGCCGTGATGCCAGTCGCCATATCCCAAAGTGTTTCGATGGGCCGGCCTTCATCGTTGACATGCGCCATTTCAATCGCGCGAGCCTGATTTTGCGTGAACCGCTCAGACAGGAATTTCGCAACATCGGGCACGCGCGCGGCGCGGGCATCTTCAATCGCCTTCGTGATGCTGGTAGTGGAGCTATTCGCATACGCTTCGATTGCGGGTGCGATCTCCTCTACCCACCTATCGGGCGCGTTGCTCGAATGCCGCACGCGGATTTCTTGATAGTTGTCCGCACCCCAGACGATGCGATTGCAGCATACGTAATCGAAAAGGAATGTGCTTATCCCGAGCGTCGTTTTTCCTACCTCCGAGTTCCATACGAAAAATCCGCGTGCCATTTCGCCTGTTTTACCGTCGCGCCGATTCGGCACGCCGATACGGTTCGTTTCATCGGCTAGAAAGACGAACATATCGCGGTCACTGGCGTAGAGCGTCGTATTCGCCGTGGTCACGTCCACGCGCTTCCCAAACTCTCCGGGCACGCGGAAGTCTCCATCGACGCCATTCCCGAAACGCTCGCGAAGCGCGCGCACAATGTCCGCGTTCCAGATCCGCCCGTACTGCGGCCCCGTAACGGCGCGCAGTTCGGGCGCGCCGCCATTCTTGTAGAGCAGCACGCCTAAATCTTCGATCTCGCGCGTTTGCAGCCCGTAGTTCATGCAATCGGCGGCAAGCGGAGCGGGCAGCGTGCGCAGGTAGGACATGGGCGCGCCCGAGCGTTGCGCTAACTGCCCAAAAGCCCAATTCGTCGGGAACACAATAGAGCCGTTCGGACCTTCGACACCTAAGCCGTTGCCATCGGTGGGCCGTACCTGTAGGTCACGCGAGGCCAGCACGCGCGCCGCGCTATGCGAACGCGCCGCGTCCAGGAAGTTCTGCATCGCGTCGAGCGACACGAAGCGTTCATCGGCAGGGCGGTTCGACCATTGCTGAGAGGCGGTCATGATTTCCATTGTCTGTCTCCGTCATAGTTTTCGTTCGTGCAAAATTGCACGGTGAAAGCATAAACGACGACAAAGGACAAAAAAAGACTTGCGTCACACTTTTTGCAAATATGACGCAAGTCAACGGCGTGAGGGGATATGGCACGCCTTTTGCATCCGACCGCCGAGCGCCACGGCGCATTATGTTAACCGCCCCGAACAACGCGGGCCGGCTTAACATATTGCGGCTTTACAATAATCGACCGATCGCGCGTAGCAGCCGGCGAAGCCAAGCGACTACGCGACGATAAAACCCGCTGGCGCGGCCGGTACGGGCGCAATGGTGAATGTCGCCTCAGTTGACCACGCCGAATCATTCGGCCCGTTCGCCTGTGCGGCGGCGGCATAGCTGCCGCTCTTGAGCGTCCCAAAAACGCTGAGCGGCGCGCTGGTATCTCCCGCCGGCACGCTCGCCGTGACTGGATAAACGCCGGGCGCGCTACCTGGCGCGTTGACGTTGCGAAGTCCTAGCAGGTAGCCGGTAATTTCGCCGGCCGCAATGGGCGATCCGTCCGTATTAGTCGTCGGATCGCTCCACGCCATATGCGTCGGGTTCATAGCTTTTTCCCGATCCAGCGAATAGCCGATTCCACGTCCGCGATTGCGCCGCGCGTTGTGGCGACGAGCCACGCGGCGACCGAGCCGATATCGTGTCCGAGCGTATGCACCCGCTCGCGCGCCGTCGCGATGTTCGCGTTTACTTCCGCATTCGCGTGATCTATGACCTGGCCGGCGGAGTCTTTAACGTCTGCGGCTATTTTTTCGGCGTCGTTTACAATTTGCTCATTCATTCTGACAGTCTCCGTTGTCGCGCGAGTTGTAGAGGCAATGCCAACAAATCTGCATGGATCGAATCTAGTTTCATGTCGCTTTGTTTGACGGCTAGGCGTAGCGTTTCCCGGTCATCGACCATGCGCTGTTCGATACGCTTTAGTGTATCGTGCGCGGCGCGAACATGCCGGGCAATTGTGAACCCGACATACACGAGCGCAAAGATTGCACCCGAACCACCGGTATGCAGCAAATCGGATAAGACTTTGAGTGTATCCGGGTCCATTACTGCGGCTTAAAAGTTTTCATGACATTCGCGACCGCCGGTAATACTTTTTCGACTGAGCGCGAGCCGATATAGCCGCCGAGACACAATTTCACGAGCGACCACAATTCGACGTATTCGGCCGGCGATACGCCGGGCGCGGTGTAGCCTAAAAAGCGCGCGACTACGAGGCCAACAAGAATTAGCGCAGTGATCGGTCGCCACGATTTCGTCAGCCAACTGTCGGATTTCGCTTCCGCTAAAACGACGTTCGAGCGGGCCGACAACAATTGCTTCTCGTATTCTATACCCTGCATTTGCGCGGTAAATTGCGCATTGATTACCGCACTTTGCAGCCGCGCCTTTTCATCGCCGGATACAGTCAAGTGATCCACGATATCGGTGATGGGTTTAAAAACCGCTCCCAAAATATCGAGGATGCCCATGATTCAGCGCTTCTTATCGGAGTTGAGCGCCCAGGCGAGTAGCGCAAGACCGGCCCCGACATAGTACACCGTCGGCGGTTTCAAGAGCGCGTCATACCACGGCACAGTGATATAAGCATTTGCGGTCAGCTGCGGCATGGGCGGTTCGATGTAATTGGCGGTTACGTCAACCGGCGTGAGTACATTTGAACTTCCGATCAGCCGGCCCTGTTCGTCATATGTTCTCATCGGATTCGTCCTCTAAAGTTTCATATTGGCCGGTCTGCGATGAATCATCTTCTACCACGTCCACGTCAACGCCGGGCGGCACGTAGCCAGCCGAAACGAGCCAATCGAGTACGTCCGCAATTTGTTCTTCATCGTCATATTCGATCAGCATATCCGGGAAAGCCTCCGCAAAGTCATCGTCCGCATCGCTGGTCCATATAACCTCGCCGCCGCACGTCAAGACGCACGCGCCGGCATCGTCTATGACCAATTCATAGTCAATGTCGGCGCGCTCATTCATGATACCTGCGCCCCGCCTTCCGAATTGACGTTGCCGATGATGCCGGCGACATAATGCTGCGTTTCGGGAAACGGCGGTACACCTCCGTATTTGTCCACGTTGCCGGCCCCGGCGTTGTAGGCGGCGAGCGCGAGTGACCACGATCCGAAGCGCCGAAAGTTTGCCGCGTCTGTTTGTGCCGCCGCTTGAATAGCCTGTGCCGGATCGAACGGATTCACATTCGGATAATACTGCGGCATTAATTGCATGAGGCCTTGCGCGCCGACCGGGCTTTGCGCATTCGGATTGAAACTGGATTCTTGCCAAGCCTGCGCGGCAAGTAAATCGTGCGGAATGCCATACTGATTTTCGGCCGCATTTAACATCGACATGAGATTGTCGAATTGCGTTTGACCTACGCTAAGCACAGCCTGTTTTTTCCAATTGGACATGACAATAACACCTCCGGTCGCGGCAGCGAGTACGAGCGCACCGCCGAGCCACAATAGCCAATCGTTACGGTTTGCCACCGGCCGCCGCCTTTTCCGCCTCGAGCGCCGCGCCGTGGGCGTCAGTGATCTTGTCGTAGACATTCGCGAGCGTGCGCGCGAACGGCCCCGGCGCGCTCGCCTTTTCGACCAATTCTTTCAGTAGCGCAATTTCGCGAGTTTCAAAATCGAGCGTCATGGCCGGTTTTCCTTTTGCGTTTGTTGAATGGACGGCGCAAATATATCACGCGACTGCGATTGTGGTATCCGTGCCGGACGAGCCGACCCAATGCAGCGCGCCGGCGTTGACATAGAAAAATCCGCCGCCGGTCGGATTGCCGGCGCCGCGCGTGCCGTTCGTCAGTTTCAGCGCATTGGTCGCGCCGATTGTTTCCAGGTCTCTGTTCGCCGCCAGCATTTTCCCGACGATTAGATTTCCCTGGTCGAATCGTCCGTAAAACATCGTATTGACGTTGATTGCATTTTCGTCCGCAACTTCCACGACGAACGCATAAGCCGGCGTCGCTCCCGATGCCCCGGAATTCGCCCCGAGAAATACGCTGCTATCGCTAGGATATCCGTTCGCGTTGGTACCTTGCCGGCCCGCCCGATGCCCGAGTGAAGTCGTCCAATTTTCACCCATACTCGCCAGATGACCTATAGCGACACAATATGCCGGGGTTCCATTGCCCGCAGGATTTACTCCTGAGCCGATCGCGACTACCTGCGAAACGGTGGCCCCGGTATTGCCATTGCTGCCAGTTGTCACGTTCTGCATCGTCGAGTCGCCGATCGCCACAACGTCAGCGATTTGATACGGCATGCCGGATCCCGTGTAAGAGCTAAAGGCGCCATTACCGATTATTTGCGATTGCTCTACAGCCGCACCGCCATTGATTGTCAAACTTGACAATGCTTGATAGCCGATGATATTGCACGCAAATATTGTCGCATTGCCGGTTACGGCTGTACCGCCGATGCCGAATCCGATCACGTTCGAGTACAGACACGCTGAATTGACATTCGGACCATTTCCGAATGTATTCAGCGCATAATTCCCGATGACGACGCAATCATAAAAATCGCCATTGACGCCATTTCCCGGCATATACTGCGCGGCGTAGTTTCCGATCACCACGTTGTCGCCGGAGTATTTCGCTCCATCGGCTTGTGATCCGATGATTACGTCGGTTTGACCGGCGAATCTCGGCCCCACCAAATTTTTGCCGGCCTCGTATCCGACCGCGATCACGGCCGGCGTCGTGTTTCCCGTTCCAGCGGCGCCGGCCGATCCGTTGCCGATACCGATCACCTGATTTCCGACGTTATTGGCGCCCGCGTTGCCGCCGAAGAAAACGACGTAGTTGCCGGTGTTTCCCGGTCCCGCGCTTGGCCCGGTCTGTCGATCGACGGGGAGAACCGTTATTCCCGGCGAGCTTGGCTGAGTGATCTGGCCCATGTCAGCGCCTCGAGACTTCGAGAACCGCCACCAGGATATCCGCGCTCGATATCAGATACAGCGTATCCGGCGGCGTCGTGAAGTCGTACAGCACCGAGCCGCCGGCCGACACGTCGAAGCCGTTGTAACCTCGATCTGTGCCGAGCGAATAAACCAGCACGGCGCTTGCATCCTTGTTTTGAATGACAAGACCGGATCGGCGCACATTGGCCGACAGCGCCCGATAAGACTGATTGGCGGTTAGTTGGAAATAACTTTGCGCCGAGATATTCCGGTTGAAATAGCCGCCTTGCGCGCCGGGCGCGAGCGCTGCGGCACCCGGCGTCGCGCCTGTCGGCGGCATGAATGCGCCGTTGCCGTAACCGGGTGCGGGATTTAAGGGCTTGGATAAATCCGTGACGCGCGAATCGTAAGCCGCATCCGGCAAATTGCGAAAGCGCGCGGGCGTGAGGATTCGAGGCATGGCGGGATATCTCCGCAGGTTGCAAACTTCCCCTTAGAGGTATTGTTTGAAACCGTGCAAAATGAGTTGAATTCCGTAAGTTGTACCGGCAGCCATGAGCGAACCGTCATAGCTGAAATTGATCGTCGCATTCGGATTGAATACGCGCGGCCGGGGAAAACGATAGGGCCGCTTGCCGTCGCCAAACAGGCCGGGAATGAGGATCGAGCCGGACATGAGATACTTGCCCGTGCCGGTATCCTGAATTTGAATGGCAACCAGCGGCAACGGCGAGGTCGATTCGGTGTATGCAGCGCCAGCGATGTTCGATACGCACGTCAACGCGACGCAATAAAAGTAGGAATCCGCGTCCAGATTGATTTGACTCGAAGCCGTGGGCGCAACGCTTGAAATACCGGTAACGCTTGTCGGATACCAGAACATATCCGTCTTAGTATTGGCCGGCTGAAAAACTTGAGTATTCATAATTCGCATTCCTTCGCGGATATCCCGCGCTACGCCGGTAGGTGCCGGCCGTTTGAAAATCCGCCGGCCGCACAGCGCGACCGGCGGATAACCTCAAGACTCTCTTACTGAGCGTCGCGGATCAGTCGGCCACGCAGCCGGCAGAACACGCGCCCGGCGGTGGTCGAGGGCAACGGCACGAGCGCCGGATAGTTCAACTGCACCGTAAACGCCTGATTTGACGTGATGTACGTGGGTACGATGTGATAAGGCGCACCGGCCACGCTCGCATAGCTCACCTGGTCGAGCGTCGATCCGCCGGACGTAAGCGTCGATGTGACGGCGGCGACGCCGGCCAGACGCGCGACCGGCGGGAAGTTCAGCGCCGGACCATCGACCACGTAGTCACGATTCTGAATCTTGAACTTCAGCCAGCCGGCCTTGCTGAATGCCCACACATCATTCCAGAATGCGCCCACCGTCGAATCCGCAGCGGCTCCCGTGCCGGGCAGCACGCCGGGCAGGAACTGCAATTCGATCCCGGTGCAATAAAATCGGTTGCCGGTGGGCAGGAGACTTGCATTCGTCAGATTCGTATCCGCTTCGGTTTTCGTGCCCGAAGCGCCCGGCGCACTCGTAGTGCCCTGACCGATGGGCAGCGCGAAAAACGTCAACTGATTCGCGCCTGCGGCCGGATAGGCCACGCTATCGTAGAGCGGCGCATAGATTTCGTCCGATTGACCGGCGACCGTCGTTCGATGCGCCGCGAGTTGTGCCGCCGTGATCCGGGGCAGCCCAGTACCGTTGATATTCGCACTCATGCTGTTACTCCTAATGGCCGCGTCTTAAATTTCGGCCGGTTTAAAAAGAGCCGGCGACAACGCGCCGCCGGCCCGCCTTACGCTCAATATTCCGAAACCATGTCGCCTTGGTTCAGCCCTTCCATGTACGCGCCCATCCCTGACTCGGCAGCCGGCAGCGCGTTGCCGTTCATGTAGGCACCCACCCCGTTCAATGCGGTGCCGGGATGCGCTAGTTCGATTTCCTGATAATCACCGAGCGGCAGACTGGGAACCGTGGACGTGGCAACGTCTTTCAAAAGCAGGTACATGGCGACAACCATCGCACCTTCGCCCAGGCGAACTCCCAGGGGACCAGCGAACTTGCGACCGAGCGCACCCACCGCGAGCGCGGACGAAATACGTACCGCATGCAACGGATAGCCGGTAGAAAGCGTCGTCGGCAGTTTCGGCGTGACGAAGCCCATAATGAGCGCATTCAGAATGCCGCCGCCCGCGCCGATGGCACCATTTTTCAATTGTGCGCCGATCCCACCGATGGAAAAGCGCGGATTGCTGTGCCGGCGACGCGCGACATGTCGGCGACGCGGATTCAGTTTGCGCCGACGGATGGGCTTCTTGCCGACCACGTAACCGACGGCCGGCCGACCCTTGGCGCGCGGACTGCCGTGCCGGCGACGCGCCTTGCGCGCCCGGCGAACTTTGGATGCCTTGACGAATCGACCCTTGCTATTGCGCTTCACAATGGAAACCCTCTTTGAATGTTTGCGGACACGGCGAGCCTTTGTGCGCTTTTTGCGTGATTTCGGTCGAGGATTCATGATGGCGATTTCGTACACGCGCGACCTCGTAGGCTCTACTGGTCGCACGCTTGCCGGGCGGGCGGGAATGTACCGGACCAAATTAGCGGCAATCCGGTCATGCTTCGGGCCGGATCATAACCGGCATGAATTTTGCTTGTCAAGTTTCGTGCCAAATCAGTCGATATTCTCACCGTGCGCCGGATTGTCGATTTCCTGTCCCTGTACATCCCGGTCCACAATCCCACGCTCCGTGAACTGGTAGCGCCCGCCAAGCAGCATGAGTTGTCGGCCGTCCGGCGACACACATAACAGCGGACGCGATCCGGGCGCAAAGTCATGCTGATAAAGCGTGACTTTCCGGCCGTGCGTCGTGCGGTAGCCGATGAACTCGACATAGCCGATATCGACGACGATACGCGGCGGCGCGAAGCCGAACTTTTTTACCCGTCGCGGCACGTCCTCGCGGAACGATTCATAAAGCCGGGCCGCGCGGGCTTCATCGGAATTGCGCGGGTTCACTTTGCGCGAGCCGAGCGATTTTACCGCCGGATTCTGTTTGCGCTTGATAGGGTGTAGCGCATACGTCGGCACTTCGTAAATTTTCCCGCGCGACGTTTTGATAAGCGCCGTGCGAATGTGCCGGGCGATACCTTCATATTCCTGGCCGTCATTTGCGATGTGCGTTATTCGAATAGAGTTCGCGTGCGGATCTTCAACCGTAACGTGTCCGAATCCTTGATAATTCCCGGACACACTTTTTCCGTCGAATAGCGCGACTTCGCCAATTTTCCATTTCCGTTCGCTGCGAGTAAGCCGCGCCATATCACGCCCCGATATACAAAATCGCCGGATAATTCCCGTTCGCATCGTGCGGCTGCAATTGCCAATTCCGCCCGTTGTACGCAAACGTCAACGCATTACCGATCCACGTCATGGAAACATTCGCCGCCGGTATGGACGAACCGTCGGGAAAAATAATCGACCCTTGTGGAACCGGAGCGCCCGGCGCGGTGAGGCCGACCCACGCGCTTGCAATGGGCGATGCGAGCGTATTTGCAAACAAACTCGCGCCGCTCGCGAGCCACTTATAAAGTAGATAGCCGCCCGCCGCCAGCCCGGCATAGACCGCTAAATCGGATCGTTTCATTGCGACCTCTTAGCGCTTGCGGCGCAGAATCAAAAACCCAAGTCCAAGCGCGCCGATCACAATCACCGGCGTCGTCAACGCGCTGATTGCGCCGGTCATGCTCGGCAGTCCGTAGCTCGTAGTATCGAGCGGCGGCAGCCCTTGCTGCGCCCGACTCAATTGAGTATTGAAAATCTTTTGTTGATCCACCGTCGCGATGACTGTCGGCGCGAGTTGGGTAAGACTCGAAGCCAAGCCGGACCAAAACCCACCGCTCGAATTGCTCGGCGTCGCAATCGTGGATGCCGTGACGTTGACCGGCGAGAGCAAATCGCCCACGCCCGCGAGCATCCCTGGAATGACGGCGGCCGGATCGCCATTCTGCGTATAAAGCGCGAGATTCGGATATCGAACTTGCACGAGCGAAAACAATTGCGGGTGCGCGCGCGAAAGCCACGCCATAAACCCCGGCCAGCCGGGCGCGAGCGTGCGACTGGCGCGTAAAATGACCTTGACGGGCTTCGCGCTCGCGCCGGCCAAAAATCCGCGATCTGGATAAAGAGCATCATATCCGTTCATAAAGGGCACCTTTCGATAGTTCATCGGCGTTTGATTAGAAGTAATGCGCCGCCGCCCACGGCGGCAGCTAAAAATATCCACGATGGAATTCCCAAAATTGAACTTGAAAGCAAACCGGACGCGATGCCCGTCGAATAAGGCGAGTATCCATAGCCGCCCGTCGAAGATATGCCGGTCATATAAGACTGATTGCCAGGCGATTGTACGATGCCGGTCTGCATCGGATACGCGCCGGATTGCGCGAGTTGTAATTGCGAATCCAGCATTTGCTGTTTCGCGATCACACCATATAGACCTGCGCCCGTCGTCAGAATGGCCGGCGCATTGGCCGCGACATACGAGCCGACGTTGCCGAGTACCGAGCCGACCGACGATGCCGCGCCGGAAAGCGCGCTGCCGATGCTCGACCAGCTAAAACCCAGCCCGCGAGCGGCCAGTTCCGTTTTTAGCGCCGCGTCGAATGCGGCGACTTGCGGAAAGGCTTTGACGACGTGCGCGTAAACGGCCGGCAAATCTTGCCTCAGCCAAATCAAATAACCGGCGACGCCGGGTACGTCAATTTTCGGATTCGGTTTGATCGTCACCAGCGTTTTCATTAAAGCACCTTCAAGGCGATAATGCCGACGATGCCGGCGGGAATGAGCCACGATGGAGCGCCGGATGCCGCCGCACTTGGGCCATAACTCGTTTGCGTGACGCCTTGCGCGGCGATCTGAGAGACAACTTGTTGCGCGGCCGGACTCGACATACCAACCCCATTTTGCGCGAGCATTTGAGACAGAATGGAACTTGTGGTGCTTTGAGAATTTGCACTTGAAATGGCCGGCGACGCTTGGCCGGCGACCGCCGACGCCTGCGCAACAATCTGCGAAGGCACGCCGGCAACCGGCTGCGTCGCTACCGCGCTCGATACCGTCGGCGCGGCCGGAGCCCGCATGAGTACGGAACTAATCGACGGCTCATGCGTCGTGTAGCCTTGTCCGGCATAGGCCTGCATATCGCCGCGCACGATGGGCAATCCGTTAATGTAACGATCCGTCGCGGCTTCGAGCAGCAATTGCTGCGTCGGCTCGTTGCGCAACGTGCCCCAATTCACGAGGCCATTTGCGCCGGATTGCAGCCACGGCAGCACCACCGCATTGAATACCGTCGCCGTGTCGGCGTTCACCGGCACGCGGCCCGATGTATAGCCTTGCAGGATTACTTGCGACATTGGGCCGAAAAAACAATCGGGATTTTTGTGTCGATCCGGCCCGCAGCCCGGCCATACGTTGTTCCCTTCGTCCATCGCGCCTTTGAGCGCTTCGCCGAAGTAACGTTCATCGAATGCATGGCCCGGCGTATTGGCAAGGTACTGGTGCGCAACCATATCGTTCCACGTTACCGACGCTTTACCCAATTTCGCCGGGCCGAAAAACGCGCCGATAATGCCGCCCACAATTGCGCCGACGGCGGTCCCAACAATTGGAATCGGAATCGCGAGCGAGCCGGCTTTCGCGCCGAGACTCGCATCGTTGATACCACTTCCGATATCAAGGCCCAGCCCCGCCCGCGCAACGCGCCGGCCGGCACCATGCAATTTTGCCGCCGCAACGGCCGCGACCGGATGCAGCGTATCGCGAATCTTTGCGGTCAACGCCCACGCTTTGGCCGGTGGCACGCCGAGGGCCTTCAATTGCCCATAAAGAACGATATCTTTCATACGTTGCGGACCATGATTTTTGTTGCCCCTGGCGGCGACCATCCGGCCTCGACCGGCATAATCGTTTCCAAATTCAGCCACCCTTTGTTCCAGGGTGTTTGCACAAGGACATGAGAATACAAATCGGATTTATTCATCGCGAGCGCAACAAATCGCGACGGCCGGCCAATCGCACGCAACAAGGCGGCGAGCAATATGGCCTTATCGTCGCAATCGCCGGACTTCATTTCGAGCATGGCGCGCGGTGTGCGCAGCAATTCAACGTCCAATGGATCATTGGTATAGCGAATCGCATCGCGCACGAAAGCATGTAACGCTTTTATTTCTCCGAGCCGGTCATACTGCGGAAGATTCGCAACCAGCGCGTGCGCAGTCTGAATGACGATCGGATCTTTCGCCCCGTCGCGAGCGAGTTTAACCATGTGATTGAGCGTAACACTAGTGCCGGTCGCACCACCCGGCAAAGCCCCTAGCGTCATCGGTCGAATAGATACGGACATGCAAACTCCATGCCAGGTGGCGCGGAGTATGCACGTCCGCCGGATTTACGTCAAATCGTGCCCTCGCCCTCCGTGTCGCCGGGCACGTCGATCCCACCGGCCGGAACTGCCGGCATATCGGTATCCTCCGGAGACAAAAATTCGATGACGTATTTACGCAATTCTTCAAACCACGGCGCGTATTTCGCCACGTCCGAATTTAATTGCGCGAGTTGTGCAACCGCGTTTGGCTCTTTCAATCGCATAAGCAAATCATCAACCGATATAAACGACGGTAAATTGTCAAGCAAGACTTCCGCATACAATTCCGGCGATTTACCGCGCGACGCTTGTACGCAAAGCGCCTGTGTTTGAGTCCTTAACCAGTTCAACTGTCGGATCATCGGGTCATTCTCCGTAGTGGATTGTACGGCCGGCTGCACGGCGGGCGCGGCGAGCGCCGGGCGCGGCGCGGCGGGCGCGGCGGGTGCGGCCGGCGTCGCCCCGCGCTCAATAAGCGGCTTTAACATCTCGATACCCTTGCCGGCGAGTCCGAGCATGGAATCCTCGCCGCCTCCGCTGCCGGAAAATTCCTTACCGAGTTCGATTCCCTTGAGCAAGAGTTCCACCGCGCTACCTTCATTCGATTTCGGCGCGACCGAGTTCATCTCGCGGATCATTTGCAGGATTTCCAGTGTCGTCGGGCCGCTTTGCTTAGGCTCCGGGCGCGTGATAATCGCGCGCAGCAATTCCGAGTTCTGCCGCATCATCTCCGTCATCATCGTCATCGAATTATCCGGGCCACCGCCGCCACGCAGTTCTCGCGCGAGCGCCGTCAAATCGAGTCCGCCCAAGGGGTTTTGTGCCGGTTGCGCAGACTTCGGCAAGTCTGCAATCGTCACAGTGCGCGAGCCGACATACCGGCTTCCTTGTCCATAGGCCGTAATGCGATACGTACCTCCGCCGAAGGTTTCCCGAATCGCGTCCAAGGACAGCGCCTCGCGCGAATAGTTATTGCAGAATGCCTGCCGCTCGCCCGGCTTCGTCGGCAGCCGATCAACGCGATAGCGCGCCCCATCATCGCCGCCGAGCGATAACAAGTACTCCACCACGTCTAATTGTTCCAAATCCTCCGGAGATGGTTGCTGCGCGACCTCCGTATCGTTCTCGCCTTCGTCGCCGTCCGCGTCCGGCGGATTGTCTAAAATCGTTTCCTCAGTTCGGGTGATTTTCTTGCGTGCCATACGTTGCTTCCCTTGTGTAAATCCGGCCTTAACGCCGAATGATGCGTCTTAAAGTCCCGGTTTCAATGCCGCTCGATTTCCTCCGGTTCATCCTCCGGCGCGTCGCGATCCATGTACAGACTGCACGCCATTTCATTGGATGGGGTTTGTGGGCGGATATTGACGCCACCGGCAATCTTACCGTTGTTAATGACGGGTACAACCTGCGGCGGGGAGCCGAAGCAAACGCCCAATTTCGGTGCGCCGATTGTCACCGCGCCGGCCGGCTCGACCGGATGCCAAAACAGGCAATCGCCACAATGGAAGGTATCGTCCGGGGCCGAGGCCGGAACTTTCGGCGGATGCGGCGTCATGACTCGCGCCTCATTTTCTCGATGTGAGAATTTAAACGCGCGAGCGCAAGTTCAAGTTTCGCCTTAATCACGTCGTTGTCCGCCGGATCGCCTTCCCCTTTCCACGAATCATCGATACCGGCTTGCGCGTAGGCGGCAATCAATTCATTCAGCGTCTGCCACGGATCGGCGCTTTTACCGGGCGGCTTTTTATTGCTCATGGTTGCTCCTGAGAGTTGAAAGGAAGTCCCGTATGCGGCCGGGACCACGCCGAACCGATCAGGCTTCGATTTCATCCAGCGAGTACGTGAAATATCTCTTGCCGGCCTTCTTGTCGTGCTTGACGACTCGAAACGCCTTATCGACATAACTGGCATTTGGGTACGATTCATCGAGCAAGTCTTTCAGCACCGAGCCGAGAACCAACTGACCCACCTCGCCGGTTTCGACGTTGACAACCGGCAGCACCGTTGCGGGCTTCATCGCCTCGCCATCGGAGCCGCGTTGCTTTTGCGCCCGGCCCTCGAAGTAAGCGCCGGTCGCCTTCAAGAAATATTCGGTTTCGAGTTCGAGTTTGATCGACGGCATCGTGACGTTGCGCACGACCTTGTACTTGCCACTGGTCTGCGCCACCGGAGCCGGGGCGGACTTCTTTTTGCTGGTTGCCATATTCGCCATTCCTTATGTCAATTCGGCACGAGATTGCGCCGGAAGCAAATATGCACCTTTAATTCGCGGATTGCAACACCCGGCCGGTTGCGCGTATTTCGCGCTCGACAAACACCGGGCGCTCGCGATGCACGGTATACGTCGGCACCTGCGGCCGGAACCGTACCGCCTCGCCGTGTGCGACGCGGATCACTTCGTCGGCGGTTAACTGCGCGCCCTTGCTGCGCACTTTCCACGTCCCATCGTTCAATTTCACGGCGTAGGTCTTTTTGCCGGCGATTGCCCATTCGCTACATTCCGACTCAACCTTCCACTGGCCTAGCTTGTCCCCTAGGTCGAGCCGGGACACGTCCCGCGCGAAGATCGAATCCGTGTCGCAATAGAGCGGGCAATCGACCGACGCAATCGCCCGCAGCAAATCGGCGCGCACCTTGCCGGTAATGCTCGCCGCCGTCGCCACGTTGTAATAGCGATGCTGCGATTCGGGCAGCGGACGTTCCATGAGCGACCGTTCGCCCCAGGGCGCGACCTCAAGATAACCGGCCCGCGCGTGCTGCGCGAAACTGTCGTCGGTCGCAATCACGTACTCGCGATATTTTTCCGGGTCCGCCGCGAACTTCCCATAGAGCGAGTTCATAAAGAGTTTGCAGAACACATCCAGCATCTTGTCGCCGGTCGCCTTTGCCTGCATCCGCTGTGCGTAGAAACTCTCGATGTAATCGACAAAATCGACGTGCTGCACGAACTTGCGGATATCGATGATGCGCTCGATTTTCACTAGGTCCAGTTCCAGCGCGGCTTCGAGTTCCCATCCGGTGACGGCATACTCGCGCAGCACGTCGTCATTCGGGAACGAGAGCGCGTGCGCCGGGTCATCCGGGTCGCGCCACGGGAAAGCCCCGCGCGACCGGCCTTCGAGCCGCACAAAACACTGTGCAAGGTTCGACGTGGGTAGATGGTCGAGCGCCACGCTCTGCGGGCTGATCGGATGTCGGAACTTCATCGCGGCCGGATAAGCCGAGTTCCGGTCAACCACCTTGAACGGATGCAGTTCATGGCCGACCTTGAAACACTCCACGCGCCCGCCATAGTAAAAATCCCGACACTGTTCGGCTTGCAGCATCGTCTGCGGAACGAACGGCACCTGGTAAACCGATTTCCAGTACTTCATCGACGCGCCGGCTTGAGTCAGCGAGCGCCCATAAGTATCGAAGTAGCGTTTAATCGTGACCCACAAATTGACGCAATCGGAGCGAAGGTACGCCCGGATTTCATCCATGTGCGAGGCGCGCACGTCCGCCTCTAGCTTCGTGTAGTCGATTTCCTCTTTGGCAAACGCGCGGAGCGGGTTCACCAAAATATTCATCGAATCTCGAAACTCCGTCCCTTCAATCTTGAACCGCGCCAGCCGGCCCGATATAACCATGACAGGGGAATCACTATCGAACCAATCGCGCAGATAATGAAAATCAAAACGGCCGCCATTATGCGCATATACCAGCCCGCGAAAACCTCGAAGATGCGCAACCAGATCGCCGGCTTCCGCAAACTCGTGATAATCGTCCGTTTGCCCGTCATAAAGCCCCCACAAAAAAGGTTTCGGTATCCGGCCCGCTTTGAATGGATCAGTCTCACAATCAATCGTCACGAAGGGCCGCGCCTTCGATTTACGCGCCACTTATCGCCGCCCGGTCATGCGCCGCCGCTTGGCGGACTGGCGAGACTCGCGCTCCTTAAGCCCGCGATATCGCGCCCGACGAGTTATGCGATTCGTGTATTCAACCTCCATCCCTTCAATCGTGGTCGAAACGCGCGACAAACCGATAAGAGACTGCGCAAGACCGCGCGAATCATTTTGCCCCGGCTTAAATTTGTCGTAGTCAAGCCATGTCCGGTCAATTTCCTGTAGGAGTTTGCTTTTGAGCATTGCCGCACCGATGAATCCGTAGTCGCGCGATACCAGCACGTACCAACCTTCCGGTAAATCGTCGATCATTCGCCGCACACGTTTTTGAATTGCCGCCATGCTCTTAGGCTGCGCACCGCGCCCATAGTCCGCGAAGTAAAAATATTCGCGCGTCGATTCCGCGCCGGATCGTTTCGTGACCTCCACCACGCTCGCCCGGCCTTTGCGCGTGCGCACCGTCGCCTTTGTCTTATCGTTCGGAACATGAACCACGTATGCCTTGCGCCCGCGCTCGCGCGGCGCGCCGGTATGCTTTTCAATCGCCTCGCGTTGCACTTTCGTGCGCGGCCGGATCACGCTATGCGGTGCGGACATTTCAACGCGCAACTGACGCGCGAGCGACCGGATGCGGTTGAGTTTGCGCTTGTTGAAACTGGCGATGTTCGAAGTGTGCAGGTCATAGCCGGCGCTCGCGTCGAACCCATCGTAGAACTTGCGCAACAACCGCACCGATTCCTTGATATAGCGCACGTCCGCATCGCGTGAGGCCGGCGCGGCATTGCGAAACCATGGAGCGGGGCGCTTCACATGCGGCCCTTGCAAGGATACGAGCCGGATCGGTGCGGAAACCACCACGCATCGCAGCGGCAGCAAAGCCGGCGATTGCGCCGATGCTTATTGATAAGCCAGCGCGGTTTGCGCCTGCCGGTCGTGATGTACAAGGCAAAAACCTTATTCGAGTTGGGCAACCAGTCTAAAGCGACAACCGCCGATAAGACAGAGCGCAAGAATCGCGCCAATGGGGCACATGCAAACGGCGTGCCAATGACTAGGGCGGGCGCACGGTGGACGCACGGTGGACGCATGGCGGGCGCACGGCCATAGCACGGCCCGCTACGGATGTCAACAAAAATCATGTACCGCAGCGCAGCAAAGGTACATG
>VFSW01005969.1_pt1 | contig 17953 bp, 15 predicted proteins | sample 5358111 | NCBI WGS metagenome assembly VFSW01 (sample SAMN11554181, study PRJNA540505) | mine drainage metagenome | isolation source: sediment from site ElyBrook_90M | place: USA: Ely Copper Mine, Vershire, VT | collected 2017
AATCTATGGTTACTATTTGTTCGCCCAAAGATAAATTATTTGACTGTGGATAATGTTTTGATTCTTGCAGCACATCCAGATGATTGTGTAATCATGGCTGGGGAATATGGAATTGAAGCTTTACGTTCAGGGAAGACGGTAAAAGTAATATATATGACATGTGGTGATATCGATGCTGATTCTGATTATGCAAAAACAAGACACTCAGAGGCACTCTTGGCTTGGTATAAGGCAAAGCTATCACCAGAAAATATAATATTTATTGATGCGCCCGAATCAAAAATGAGAAGCACGGCCAACCAAAACGATATCTTAAAATTGCAGATAAAAAATACATTTTTAAAAGCAATATTGGCTTTGCCCTTGGGGTCGAAAGTATTTGTACCTGCTGCAGGTGAATCTCACGTAGACCACAGGACTTTAAGAAAACTAGGAATCATGGCTGTATTAGAGTCAAATAGGCATGATATTGAAGTCTATGAAGCCCCTGAATACTCGAATTATTATTCCTTAATTTGTCATCCATTTGGAGTTGTTAAAAATATTTTGCATTTAATGCCGGGTGGTCGGCATATTGCCAAATTTATTGTTTTTGATTCTGCTACTTTTGCCACCTTTGGTAGGGGAGCTACCAAGTTTCCATATGATAAACAGAGATTAGATTTGAAATGTGAAATGCTAAGAGCATTTGTGTCGCAGGATAGCGACAACATGTTCAAATTTTTTGGTAGGCCTGATGTATATAGGCTTGCAAATTTAAAAAATGCATACATGGAAGATGAACATTTAACGGGTATTGAGTTAAAGGGAATAGTGTATTCAAAATTTACTTTCTTCTTTGTTGCTTCAGTTTTTTTATCATTAGCCTCTATGGTTTTGCTTTTGGTAATTTGGTTCATTCATGGAATGAATGGGTAATTAATGAAAAATCGCCGATTATTTTTTAGGCATCAAAGGCACTATATTTTGATCCGATAGGTATCTTGCATATTTGCACCGAATCCGAAACCTGCTTTGAAATTGAACAAACCCGCGTTAAATTCCTTTCCCTGTTGCTCGGTGCTGGCACCAAATGAAAAGGATCTTATCCTTGCAATCTCGGCAGTTTTAATGACGGTTTCAAGCAGCAGATCAACCGCCTGACATGCTCGTCCTTCTTCTGAAGAAGCTATGTACTGGGTGTGCCAGGCAACATTTCCCATCATAAAAACCCAAACACCTGCAAGAATATCTCCGCCATTATTTTTTGCGGTCCAGAGATCGATTTGATCAGGAAACATATCTCTTAGTACACACATTTCCTTGTAACTATGTACGGGTAGAGCTTGGTGCCGCTCATCTAGGCATCCCGTCAACAAAGAGTGAAAGCCAAGGTACCCATCATCGACAGATAATTTTTCGATAATCAAACCGAGTTTTTGTGCTTTATTGACTCCCCACTTACGTCCCTTGCTCAAGCTCCTGGAGCCATTTAACGCTATAACGTTCCACAAATCCCGCCTGACCAAGCCTGCATCTCTTCTCCACAATAAGTATTCATCCAATTGAGCTGGCTTTGATTGCAAATGCACTGGCACGCATTTATAGATCAATTCCGCCAAACCTCTAAGCCTATATTCTTCCAAGGCCAGCGTGATCATTTCGTCGACACTCTCTATTTCCATCCGCCCGTTAAAAATGATCCCCCCATAGGTTAGACCTGGGTGCGAAATAACTCTTGAAGGATTAGAAGGATCCCGAGCCGCCGGTAGAACTGCCAACAATTTTTCATCGTCACTCTTGAATATCAAAGACTGATCTACAAAGCGGTCTTGATGATAGCTAATAAACTTTCTGCTATGAAGAAAAACGCCATTGTTTGAATCTTTCACCAGGGCATCCCAATCCAGGGCATCCCTCTCTGGAATATATGCATAAACTTTCATAGAACACCCCAATTAAAAAAATGGTGCAATACATAATCACGCTCAAAGTCGGTCAGATATTGATGCACAGGAAAATAAAACCCGCCTTGTCCGTAATACTCAGTTGACTCGATGCCGGCAAGAACACAACGATCCTTTATGGAACTACCGTTCATGGCAGGAGACAGTTTTGCAACAAAAACACCGGGAACGACTGTGGTCCCGATGTCGAAAAATTCCTGTAAACCATGGTGTTTTAATTGCATGGCGAAGTATTGCCAATTTGCTCTGCGACGCTGATTCCAATCCGTATATTTCGACACAGAATTCATAAAGCATTGCTTGATAAAATTGACAGCATCATCGGCAAGCGGATCAGGATTCAAGTCAGGAGCTATTGGTTTGCGCGAGGCCAGAACACCACCAAAAGGTAAGGGGTAATATTTGGTCAAGCTGTAAATGGCGAAATCGCCGATTTGCCCAACCTCACCACCTTCAATTCTGGAGCCAACGGCATAGGCGCAATCTTCAATGATGGTTAAGCCTCGATCTCGTACTTCATCAGGTAATTTACATGGAAAACCGAACTCATGGATTAGCAACACCACCTTGGTATTGCTCTCTAGTTGGTGCGACCAAAGGCAAAGTTCATCAATAACTTTGGTAACACATGAGCTTACATAACTGCCTCTGGTTGTTGTTACAATCATTACAGAGTCACTTTGAGTCACACCGCACGCTAGTAATGCTAATTTCAATGCACTCCGTCCGCTACGAAGAACATTTAGAGAGGTGGCCTGATCCAGCCAGAATTCAGGGCGCACTGCTGCAATATCAACATTATCGCCAGCATTATTATTTAACAGATCTTCCATGTTTGAGACACTAAAAGGCGAGATGGTTATCCTCGGTCTCATAGGACTCTGCAGATTCATTAACTCCAAAGGGTAGCTCATTTTGACTCACCTGAAAATACAAACACGCTTGAATTGATACCTGATTAACTTTACTTTTTCTACGCTGCTTCACAATTCCACGACAATTGCGATCTGGCCAATAAACTTGTTAACACTGCACCGTGCCGGTTCAATAAATGCCTGTCGAGTATACCAACGGTATTCTACAAATGAGGTTCGATGACTTCAGCAAAACCCTGCTTCACCATCTGCGTGTAAGCTACGCACAACCCGGCAACAGACCAGTACACAATTGGAATGACCGTAATGCTGCTTACGGTAACTATCATTAACAGAATAGCTAACAGCGTGGCTAGAAGTGCCCGGCCAAGCAAGTATTCTTCGCTGTCTTTATCTCGAAGTGAATGCATGGCCCGGTACAAGAGGAGAACCAGCAGAGCAAAGAAGCCGACAAATAATCCCAGTCCAACAAATCCACTATCCAGCGCAAGCCCTATGTATGTATTTACAACGTCTATCATGCCGTTAGCGAATAGGGCTTTCATTTCTGGCGCTTCGAAATAGTTGATAGAACCAAACCAGGGATTTCGCTGAATTACAATTATGGAGTTAGTTAACAAATCCTCGCGATAATCAATGTTGTGCTTTTCCGTTGTGCCAATATAGGGCAGTAAATTGATTATCCTCTCACCACCCGGGAGCATGGCAATCAAGGTCAGGGCGAGTAAGCCTGCCATTGCCAAGCTCATCAGGTGCTTCACCGGGCTGCGGCCAGTGACGATGAAAACCACGAAAAGTAATACAGCACCTACCCAAGGGCCGCGTGATAAGGGGACGATTAAGCCGGCAAACAGCAATGCCATACCCAGTCGGCGATGGAACTTTCGTTCGATGGATTTTTGTAAAAACAAATAAATACCTAATCCTACAGTCATTAGATACCCAAGCGAGATGGGAAAACCCGCGGAAGAGGTCACTCTTAGAAAGCCATCCCTTGCAAGGTACCCTGTCATCCCCTGAGTTAGTCCAAGCTCAGTTAGAAGCGATTCATAGAGCAGCCAGTGTTTAAACGACTCGAAAACTGCAATCAGTGCAACCAGCATGATTGCCAGAACCAGACTCATCAGGGCATCCTTAAATGCTTGTATATTTTTAAGCGAGCGACTGATAACAAAGTAGGGCAAAAATACATCCATGAACAGATAAAATATTTGGCGTAAAGTATCCGTTATGGTTGAGTCGCGCAGATTTAGTACTGCGGTGAGAAAAAGATATGCTAGCAACAACCTGTCAGGTCCTGTTCGTCCAAAGGTGAGGGTGCTGTTTTGTCGAATCAAGGAATAATAAGCAGGTAGCAGGATAAACAGTGCAAGTATTCTGGCGTGTGAAAGGTCGAAAAAAAAGTTAATCAGGCCAAATCCTGGAATTCTGGCGAAGGCAACAGGTACAGCAAACAGGATGAAAAAAAACAGTGCGGGAGAATTGGTATCTCGCCGATTTGCGCGGAGCAGCAACAGTACAGCGATAAAGGTGTATATCCAAAAGTTTTGTGCCAGAAATGCAGCGAGCGTCAATCCAAACCAAAGATTTCGTCTTGTTACAAAATGATCGCGCCCAATAATTGCCGATGCTGGCCGTCCTGTAAAAGAAAAAAAAGCCGTTGACAAAACGAGGATGACTAACAGAGACCGAAGATATTCTGGCATCAGGTTTCTTGCCTAATTAAGGGAACACCGATTGTGTCCATTCGCCCTGAACCTGTCGATTGATATTGATCCCCGCACATGTTTCGACGAACTCACCAAGAAATGAAATTCTAATCGAATTTTCCTTGAATATTCGACAGGTAAATTTGGATTGATGGTTTTTTTGCAAACACGGATGGGATGCACGGCAATTAAAGCCATAACAGGAAATTACTTCAAAAATCAAGGCAAGGAATACCACAAGCTATACTCTGGGTAGCAACTCGCACTGATTTTAGATATCCAGAGTTCCACAGCGGGATTGTTCATTTTGTTGTGGGTGCAATCAGAGTGGTCAGCATCTTTCGAAATAGCCTAAGCCGTAATGAACATAAAGACCAAGTCATAAGCAGCCCTCTTTTTGCAAGCCCTGAGTGACCAAAACTTAATGCCATTCTGGTTGACATTATCCGGCGGTCGAGAATCCATCGAAGATATGGCCTCTTTACCTTATAAGCATCCATCGCTTTTTTGTGCTCAAGTAGTTTGATATAGTCTGGTTTTAGATATTTTTCTTCGTTTTTCTCATTATTTTTCTTTGAGGACAGATGTTGTCCAATAATACTTGCAGAATTCTGGCGATATAAAACAAGTGGCTCCGATATGCCGACAATACCGTTTCCAAGCAAGGCACGAAATGAATAAACGAAATCCTCTGCAATGACACCACTGTCCAGTGGACCTGTAAAATAATGCAATGATCTTTGATATGCCGCCGCACATCCTCCCGCAATAAAAATTTTGCGGCCTGTGATCGTATCGTCTATTGGCGGCGTTTTTTGTGCAACTATTATATCTCTGGAAATTTCTTTCCCTTCTTCATCGATTAGTATAACGCCGGAATAAACCAAATCAGGCCGAGGGTCGCGGGATAGCCAGGCATCAACCAGTTTTGAAGTGCGATGAGGTAAAGATACGTCATCTCCTCCTTGAGAAACAAAAAATTCACCTGATGACAAATCCCACGCCTTATTTACGTTTCCAGCGAGGCCAAGGTTATGTTCATTTCTGTGGATAATAACTTTATGTGGCCCCGTATATTCAGAAACGACCCTTTCAATGATGGAAAAGGTGCTATCGGGTGAACAATCATCTGTAATAACTACTTCCAGCGGAGAGTATGTCTGAGCCAGCGCACTCAAAACTGCTTCTTCAACAAACCGTTCCTGTTTATAGCAAATCACTGCAATCGTGACTAAGGGTTTGTTATCAAGCATTGTCCTTATTTCCCATAGATATTCAAAATTAATGATAATACTTCGACAATGCCCAATCGAGTTTGAGCCTAACACTGCGCCCGACGAACTTTTGCAAGCTATTCATAAAGCGTTCATATCCTAATCGCACCACTAAACCGTGCAATGACCAGACCATGGCAATTGACAACATTATCAACCCACTTACATGCCGCCATAGTGGCGAAGTGATATATGTTGCACCGAATGCAATTACAACGAGAGATATACCGACCGTAATGACATTACGAGTAGCGCTGTTCAATACAAATTCGTGTCGGGCCTTGACAACCCATGCTATCAACGATACATGCAAAAAACTTTGCGCTGCGAATGCCATCCCTGCACCAACATACCCGAAAAACTTCACTCCAAACCAAACCATAATCACGAAAATCACTGCCATTACCCACTCACTAATCACCAAGGCAGGCTTATCCGAACGTGCCATTAAAATAAAACCTTGTGGCCAACTGATGATGCTCCCAAGCATCCCCAGCACCTGCCAACGCAGAATTTCGGTTGCCCCGTCAAAGCGGGACGAATACAGCAGTGGTATCAAAATATCCGCTACGACAAGCACTGCCACCAAGCCTGGAACTGCTAACAACATTGCTATTTCAGCCTGATCATTCACCGCATGATTGCGCAGAATACGATCACTCGCAACCCCTGCCAACCTTGGAAAGTATTCACTACTCATGGCCTGCAAAATAAATCCCACGTAGATGCTGCTGATAGTTAAAGCGGACTGGTACAGACCGACGGCAGCCTCTCCCTCAAACTTGCGAAGAATGGTCAGTATGAGCAACGAAGATAAGGTACCCGCTATACCTGAAACCACTATGGACAAACCCAGATGCACCATCTCACGCGATTCGTCATAACACTCTCGCCATGAGACTTGAATATCAGGCAACTTAACCTTGCGCGCATACCACCAACTTGCCGTCAATTGGCCAGCAGCCACGGCGATCAGGAAGGGGGCAATTCCGTTGGTACCGAACAGCAATAGCAGCACAATGGCAAGAGTCGTGCTGAATACACCGCCAATCACATTCATTTTGGCCATATCGCCAATACGGCGCAAGCCGGATAACAATGCTCCCTGCCCAGCCTGAATCTGGGTCAAAAGTACTATCACTGCCAGGATGGCAATGGTCCATGCATGGTCATAGTTTCCAAATATCCACAAACTTCCCGGTATCGCCAATCCCACCGTTGCGATTAAACCAAAAATACCGGTTACCCAAACGACACGATGCAATACGGCAACCTTGCGCGCCATTCCCTGCTCGTCGCCGGAGTTGGCTGCAGCAGCTATGTCCCGCACGGCACTCTGTCCGATACCCAGCGATGCCAGCGAACCTATCGTATTGATGAAATTCGAATACAGCGACATCGTACCGTAAAAGGCCGGCCCTAGATGAACTGCCAGTACTTTGACGCGAATGATTCCAAGAAAAACATTTATAAGCGAAGCAGACCCAAGCAATGAACTCGATTTTAGAATTTGCCCAAAGCTTTTTTCTCTGAATTCAGTCATATTTTTCGCACAACTCTGGCCGGCGCACCTACTGCCAAACTGTTTGATGGGATAGATTTAGTGACGATACTACCGGCACCTATAACGCTATTGTCACCGATTGCAACACCTCGAAGAATCAGCACACGACTTCCAATCCACACATTGTTACCAATACTTACGGGCTCAATTGGCCCAACACCATCACCTCTTTTGTCAGGCTCAATCTCATGAAAATCGCAATCAATTATCGATGTCATATCGCCGATAAGACAATGTTCTCCAATACTAATTTTCCCCATTGCTACAATGGATACGTTGTTATTCATTTGCGTGTGCGCGCCAACAGTAATAACCGATCCGGCTAAACGTGGCTGTAACAAGATAGTTCCTTTCCCTAGCTTTTGTGCTGCATCCCAACCCAGCCAAACATTATTTTCGATATTCAAAGTACCCTTGCCACCACCAATACGAATTGGCGCATCTATACGCACTCTTTTGCTACAACGAAAATTATCAAGGGTGCCTGTTGCTTCAATTCGAAAAAGCAACTCCCACCAGCGCCTCTTCCAGAGATGCCAGCGACGCCAAACAGCCATAAACAGCTTGGATAGTATCCAAAAAAAGAGGCTATTTAACTTCTTTTGTTGCATTACTGATTAGACTTGAATTGAGAAATTACAGCAGTCTGCTGCTCTAAAGTAAAGTGCGGCCCCATCGGCAAGCTGAGCAAATGTTTGGCCATCTGCTCTGCGATAGGAAACCGATCTTTGACATAGCCTGCAGATGCATATGCTTGCTGTAGATGAGGTGGAATGGGGTAATGAATTAGTGTGCCTATGCTTGCCTTGCCCAATTTCTGCTGTAAGGCATCGCGCTGCGGGGATTGCACAACATATAAGTGCCAAGCAGGTTCTGTCCACTCCGGCACGAAAGGCAATGTCATTCCAGTTCCAGCAAGTTGGGTTTGATAGCGATGAGCAATATCAGTGCGTCTATTATTCCACTCATCCAGTTTCGTGAGCTTGACGCGTAACGCAGCAGCCTGCAGCGGATCAAGCCGACTATTGAAGCCCTTCACTTCGTTGACGTATTTTACCCGCGAACCATAATTGCGCAGCACACGGATACGTTCGGCAATTTCGGTATCATTGGTGGTGATTGCTCCGCCATCACCAAATGCACCCAAATTTTTACCGGGGTAAAAGCTCCATGCCACAACATCGCCATGCGCGCCGATTCTTTTGCCTTTGTAGCGTGCTCCATGTGCCTGTGCGCCATCTTCCAGCACTTTCAATCCATGTTTGCGCGCAATCGCCAGGATTGGATCCATGTCTGCAGGCTGCCCATACAGATGAACAGGGAGAATGACTTTGGTGCGGGATGTGATGGCGGCTTCAATCCGCGCAGGATCAATATTGTAAGTTGCGGTATCAGGTTCAACCGGGACCGGCGTTGCACCGCATTGGCTGACTGCCAGCCAGGTGGCAATGTAGGTGTTGCTCGGCACAATGACTTCGTCCCCGGCCTCCACACCCAGTGCCAGCAGCGCCAAATGTAAGGCGTCCAGTCCATTGGCTACACCCACGCAATGCTGCGCTTCACAGTAGGCGGCATATTCATTTTCAAAAAAATCAACTTCCTCGCCCAGTATGTACCAGCCCGAATCGAGGACGCGCTTGATGGCCGCATCCAGTTCAGGTTGCAGTTCGGTATAACCCGCTTTTAAATCAAGAAAAGGGACGCTCATATTTTATTAATACCATCACTCAAAATTTAGTATGGAAACGCCAATTAAGTTCGTTCGGGGTAAGGATTTCCAGTTTACATTCATCGATATTACGCGCTGCGTATTGCACTCGGGGTGAATGGGAAATTTATCGAACCGCTGGTGTGGACTTTATCGGCGATTCTATTAAGTCCAATTCGAAAAAATGTTGCTAAGGAAACGCAATGTATTTTCCACAGTCCCGGTTTCAATCATGACTTCACCAATTGCATAAACTCTGAATAGCTTCGAATATAGTCGGCTGCATCGTAATTGTGGGATGCGAACACGAGCAATAGTGCATCTTGTGTGTATTTGTATTGAACCCCCCAAACCATAGGCGGCAAATACAGGCCTTTGTCGGGCGAATCCAGCAACACTTCCGTGCGATTCACTCCATCGTCGGCCAGTACCGAACAATTCCCGCGAAGACATATCAAAAATTGGTGGCAGGTTCGATGCGCATGCTCACCACGTATTTCTTTACTGGGTACATCGAACACCATAAAGTACCGTTTTGGTATGAAAGGTATGTGCTGGCCAAATTCACCTACTGTAAGGCTGCCGCGCATGTCCGGTATGAGTGGAAATCTATGGACGTTTACGCCGCTTACTGAAGTCGAATCAGAGTAGGGCGGCTTTCGATCAGACGCCAGTGGCGATGATTTAACATTCTTTTCCAGCGTAGTGTTGGTGTAACCCACAATTTGCGCTGGATTACCCACCACAACTGCATTAACCGGTACAGAACTGGTTACAACTGCACCTGCACCAACCATTGCGCCTTCCCCAATCGTCAAGCCAGGCAATATTGTTGCGTTCGCGCCGATCGAGGCGCCAACCTTGACAGTGGTCAGCAACAGATGGCTGGGGTGCACCTTGGAGTGAGGGTACAAGTCGTTGCTGAATGTAACATTGGGGCCGATAAAAACGTTATCTTCCAAACGCACCCCATCCCAAAGCTGCACGCCGCTTTTGATTGTTACACCATCTCCTATTACCACGTCGTCTTCAATAAGCACATGCGCGGAAATATTGCAGTTTGCACCAATTTTTGCCCCTGCAAAAACCACGCAAAATTGCCAGATGTTGGTGTTTGAGCCGATGTTTTTTGTTTTCACATCGGCAAGGGGATGGATGTTATTCGTCATGTTTTAAGGGATTCACTGTCCGCTAGTCTATTTAGCAAAGTGATCATTTGAGCACAATCAAAACGGATTGCCAATGTACTTAAGGGTAGTCTATAGTGGCGCCGGTTTTTAAGACAGTAGTTTATGGACACTCGTTTAATGATTATTAATTATTCATGAAAATAACTATTATCTTACCAGTTGTGTCAATGGGCGGAGGAATAAAGGTAGCCTGTATCTACGCCAAAGATTTGGCGGAAAAAGGCCATGAAGTGATTTTGATTTCACCACCGCTTCCAGACATGCCGATACGACGCAAAATCAAGTCGTTTATAACTGGCCGTGGATGGCCAAAGTACACGAAACCAAGCTCACATCTCGATGGCCTTGGCCTCGATCATAGGGTATTGGATTGTAGGCGACCTGTTACGGATGCAGATGTACCAGACTCTGATGTTGTCATTGCTACTTGGTGGGAAACGGCAGAATGGGTCAGCGCGTTGCGCGAAAGCAAGGGAGCTAAAGTCTATTTTATTCAAGGTCACGAGGTGCATGAACACTTACCTGTAGAACGAAGTCGCAAGACCTATTACCTGCCGTTACACAAGATTGTGATTTCCAAATGGTTACAAAACATCATGCACACAGAATATGGGGATGAAGACGTTGACTTGGTGCCTAACAGCGTTGATCACAGTCAGTTCTTTTCCGGCATTCGAGGAAAGCAGCCGGTGCCTACTGTAGGTTTTCTATATTCTCCGAGTGTAACTATTAAGGGACTAGATGTGACAATGGAGGTTGTGAATCGATTGCGCGTTACGTTCCCCAATCTTCGGGTCATTAGCTTCGGCGCCTATAAACCAGAGGGAGGAGATGTTGGTTTCTATGATCAGATCGAATTCTATTTTTCTCCGGCCCAAGGAGAGATTCGGGACTTATATGCTCAATGTGATTTATGGCTTACATCGAGCAGAAGCGAAGGCTTCAATCTTCCCGCCATGGAGGCGATGGCCTGTAGAACACCGGTTGTCTCCACCAAAACAGGCTGGCCGGAAGAAGCAGTGGTTACAGGAAAGAACGGTGTTCTGGTTGATGTAGATGATGTAGAGGCTCTGACCCAAGGTGCTGCATCAGTGTTGGCTCTTTCCGACGAAGCATGGCGAGAGATGTCTAACAATGCATTTGACACGGTCGCTTCAAGCTCATGGAGGGAATCCGCCAGTCAATTCGAAAAAGTTTTGGAACGTGCAATTCTTCAAACATGAAAGCTGCCAGATATTCAAATTCTGAAGTAAATAGCGACATAATAACTATTATAATAATGGTGTTATATATTACACATTATGATTAATACTCTCATAAAAATCTTTCATAGGCATTGGAATGTTTAGATTTGTTATCGAGAAGATATTGCGCTTCATGGCATTTAAAAAGGGCAAATGTACCAAGCTCTACTTAAAGGTCTGTCGGCCAGGAAACGCTGAATATGCTGAATTCTTGAGGCAAAATGGCAGGTTAAATTCAATTGGGCAAAATTGCCGGATAAATTTGGGAGCCAATATTACGAATCCCGAATACGTCCGATTAGGGAACAATGTAACGCTTTCTGACTGCACCTTGCTGGGGCACGACGGTGTGATCGGAGTTTTGAATGTTGCATATGGTGTTAAGTTAGACTCCGTTGGAAAAATTGATATAAAGGACAACGTATTCATTGGACATGGAGCAATTATTCTTCCTGGGGTAACAATTGGTCCTAACGCGGTTGTTGCAGCGGGCGCGGTTGTCACTAAAGATGTTCAGCCTGGAGATATTGTCGGTGGGGTTCCTGCAAAGCCTATATCAAAAATGGATGATCTTGTTCGTCGTTTGCAGGAAGAAACAGATTTGCTGCCATGGGTCGATATTATCAAAAAGCGTGAAGGTCCATATGACCCGAAAGTCGAGCCCAGTCTTATTGCCATGAGAGTCAAATATTTTTTCCGTGATGAATGAATATGCATACAGAGTATTCAAAATTTGAGAAGATGGAAGAAAAACGTTGTTTATTATCTTGCGTAATAGTTAATTTCAGGACTCCGCACTATTTGATCGATTGTTTGCCAGGCCTGTTAAGTGAACTTGATGGTATTGATGCTGCCGTTACGATTGTAGATAATAAATCCGGTGATGATTCGATAGAAACAATAAATAAGTGGATTTCATCAAACGGCGCAGATCGCAAGATTTATGTTATTGAATCATCATCAAATTCTGGCTTTGCGTCCGGGAACAATATTGGCATCAAGGCACAAAATGCACAGTATTACCTGCTGCTAAACAGCGATACCCTGATTCGATCAGGTGCGATACGAGCTATTCTGGACACTGCTCTAAAATTTCCCGAGGCTGGACTTATTAGTCCACGGCTTGAATGGCCGGACGGCACGGGGCAGGAGAGTTGTTTCCGGTTCCCTTCTCCCCTGATCGAGATGAGCTACGCTTCCCAAACAGCGCTGATTGATCGTTTGCTCCGGAAATATATAGTTGCTAGGCCAGTGCAGACACAGATAGCGCGACCTCAATGGACCAGCTTTGCCTGCGTACTAATAAAACATGAGGTATTCAAGGAGATTGGACTTCTGGATGAAGGCTATTTCATGTATTTCGAAGATGTGGAGTTTTGTCATCGCGCAAGCAAAGCCGGATGGTCAATAGTGCATAATCCCGAGGCAAGGGTAGTGCACTTGCGCGGCGGAAGTTCATCGGTAAAGACACAAACCAAGTTGAAGAAGCGAGTTCCAAAATATTTCTACGCATCCCGCACCCGTTACTATTATCAAACTTATGGATGGGCAGGTCTGATATCTGCAAATTTGTTATGGTGGACCGGCAGGGTGATATCCAAATCCAGGCAGCTGTTGGGACGCTCAGACAAGGCAGCCATTGAGGGGCAATGGCTGGATATCTGGACCAACTGGCTCAACCCGCTCAAACCTTATCCCTTACCCAAATCATGAAAAACACAAATTCATCCTTGCCGGATTTTGTCATTGTTGGAGCGATGAAGTCTGCAACCTCTTCATTGCAGGAGCAGTTGGTCAGGCAGCCGGGTATTTTCATGTGTACTCCCAAGGAGCCCAATTTTTTCAGCGACGCCGGACAGTATGCCAAGGGTATGTCGTGGTATTCAGGTTTGTTTGCAGAAGCGCCAGAAGGGTACCTTCTGGGCGAGGCTAGCACGCATTATACCAAGCTACCAACTTATCTTGAGGTTGTGCAAAGATTGAAAGAACATCTGCCCAATGCGCGTTTTGTTTATGTGATGCGTCATCCGGTAGATCGTTTGGTTTCACACTACATCCATGAATGGAGTACCGGGGTTTATCATTGCGGTATCGAAGAGGCGATAGTCAAGTATCCCGAGTTGGTTGCTTATGGACGATACGCGATGCAACTTGAACCCTATTTTGATGCCTTTGGCCGCGATGCCGTGTTGCCGGTTTTTTTCGACCGATTGCTTAAAGAGCCTCAGGCCGAACTTGAACGTATTTGCCGCTTTATTGGATATCAAGGCCAGCCAGTATGGATGCATGATCTGAAACCTGACAATGTTTCCAGTGAGCGTATCCGAAGGTTTCCCGGTTATGGTCTGTTGGTCGAATCAGGTCCGGCCATTTGGTTGCGTCGCAATTTAATCCCGCAGAGTCTGCGGGATGCAGTCAAGGCGAAATTGCGCATGAAGAATCGACCGACACTTTGTGAGGATGCGCGCACTCTGCTGGAGGCAGAATTTGATCGTGATCTGTCGAAGCTGGGGAAATGGCTTGGAACGGATATTGATTGTAAAAATTTCAAGAAAACGACCTCAGCGAAATTGTTGAACTGGACCCAAGCGGATGCATGACAATCAATCCCCAATTGTGCAGGTCGGATTGGTTGCCATAGGTCGTAACGAGGGCGATCGCCTGCGCAAATGCATCGAGTCTGTTGTGGGGCGGGTAAGTAAAGTGGTTTACGTGGATTCCGGCTCTACCGATGGCTCGGTTGAAATGGCCAGAAGCTTTGGGGTCGTAGTGGTCGAGTTGGACATGACGCGCCCATTCACAGCTGCCAGAGCACGGAATGAAGGCTTCAGACGTCTGCACAAAGAAGCACCCGAGTTGAATTATGTCCAATTCGTGGATGGCGATTGCGAAGTTGTGCCTGGCTGGCTGGAAAAGGCGGTACTGTTCCTGAATGAAAGTAGCGGCGTCGCCGCGGTCTGCGGTCGGCGGCGTGAACGTTTTCCGGATCGTTCCTTGTACAACATGTTGTGCGATATGGAATGGGATACCCCAGTGGGGGCGGCACGTTACTGCGGTGGTGATGCGATGATGCGCGCCGATGCTCTGGAAGGTATTGGCGGATACCGCGAAGACTTGATTGCCGGCGAGGAGCCGGAACTCTGTGTAAGGCTCAGGGCCGCAGACTGGAAGATATGGCGATTGGGCGAGGAAATGACCTTGCACGATGCCGCGATGACCCGCATCGGGCAATGGTGGAAGCGGAACAAGCGAGCCGGATATGCCTATGCCCAAGGTGTGCATCTGCACGGTGCACCGCCGGAACGACATGGTGTTAGGCAGTCGCGAAGTGCATGGATATGGGGCTTGGGTATTCCTGCGTTAATAATCGGCTTGACAGTCTCGATTAATGTGTGGGGATTGGCGCTTTTGCTAATCTATCCGCTGCAGATCGTTCGCCTTGCTTTGCATAGAACACGATCGGCCCGTGAAAACTGGTGGCGTGCCTTATTTCTAATGCTGGGAAAATTTCCAGAGGTGGCTGGGCAGATGAATTTTTTGTATAACAGACTTACAGGAAAAGCAGCACACCTTATAGAATATAAATGAACAAGGGAGAAGTAATGTTGGTTGTTTCCGCAGAAGAGCCAGATTGGTCGCGTGAAAAAAAATCTGCGTTTTCATGGCATCCGTCACGATCATTGTTGGCAAGTATTCGGGTTTACCAAAGATGCGCTGGATCGCGCAATCCTTTGCGTATTCTTATCAAAAATTTTGCTGTATTGCGCCATCGGTTCTGGAGCATCGTTACAGGGGCGGACATCCCCCTTAATTGCCAGATTGGTGGCGGTTTACTGCTTCCTCATCCAAATGGTGTCGTTATCCATCCCGGTGCCCGGATTGGGCCGAATTGTTTGATTTTCCAGCAAGTGACGATTGGTACACGCGCATGCAGCGAGGCGCCAGTGATTGGAGGTCACGTTGACATTGGGGCTGGGGCAAAAATTCTGGGCGACTTCCATATTGGTGATCATGCTCGTATAGGTGCGAATGCAGTGGTTCTGGAAAATGTTCCATCCGGGAAGACGGCAGTTGGTATTCCTGCAGTGATCCTGGACAGATAATTGTTGATTGTTGATCGCAAAGTTAAATCCATCTATTTTGGCAGGCGATAATTCAATATGACTTTTAAATTTACCATTTAAAATGGCAATTATAAATCCGAAAATAGCTACTCGCTTCATAGCCCTAGACGGTTGGAGAGGGATAAGTATTCTGCTGGTACTGGCGACTCACTTGCTACCTTTGGGCCCTAAAGCGTGGCAATTGAATTTTGCATCAGGCCTCTTAGGCATGTCTCTGTTTTTTACTTTATCCGGATTTCTTATTACCAATTTTTTACTCCATCACTCCAGTGTTGTTGACTTCCTGATCCGCAGATTTTTCAGGATTATTCCATTAGCCTGGTTGTACCTGGTTATTGCCCTGTCCATTGCGAACGTACCAATAGAATCATGGTTTGCGCATTTTTTCTTTTATGCCAACTGGCCGCCCATGAAATTAGAAGAAATTACCAGTCACTTCTGGAGTCTGTGCGTTGAAGTTCAATTCTATGTTGGTATTGCAATACTATTTGCGGTCCTACGACGACGCGGGTTAATGCTAATACCATTTCTTTGCCTTGCATTCACACTTTATCGAGTTATGAATGATGTACACGCAGCGATCAATACTTACTACCGTATTGATGAAATTCTCGTTGGAAGTATTCTTGGCCTGATTTATAACAATAAATTTGGGAACTGGCCAAGCACTTTTCTAGGTTGGGTAAATCCATATATCGTGATGATTTTGCTGCTTGTATCTTGCCATCCTGACAGTGGATTTATGAATTACTTCCGGCCCTATTTCGCAGCCACGTTGGTGGGGGGGACCCTTTATAATAATGAAACCAGGATTGCCAAATTGTTGGGAATCAGCATTCTGTTCTATATTGCAGAAATTTCATACGCTCTTTACATCATCCATCCTATGTTGGCAGACAGTTGGCTAGGGAGTGGTACAAAGTTGATCGAATATGCCAAGCGACCGTTGTTGTTTGCTGTGCTGTTTCTTTTTGCGCACACTTCAACATTTTACTTTGAGCATAAAATGGTCGCAGTAGGGAAAAAGATATCTGACTGGTATAAACCCAAGGTACTACCGAATTAATTTCGGTCTTTATGTTCGCTGCGGTTCCTTCTTTTTGAAAGATGTTAACCCTATTTAGCCCCCGGCATTGCAGGTGGTTACCTTGTGATAGACAATTAAACATGAAACCTCGCGGTCAGGTTAGCCATATGAACTTGAAACTACAGCCAAGCAGAATTGCTTATCTTGCCCCTGAGATTCCGGCGCTGTCTGCAACATTTGTTTATGAGGAAATATTTGGACTTGAAGCTTTGGGTGGCTCCATTTTTCCCATTACTGTTCACAAACCAAAACAGCCGGCACAAGGCCTGGATCAGCTCATTTCGAGAACGGTTTGCCTCTATGACCAATCACTTTTTATGGTTGTATTGGCAGGCATGCTCAAACTACCGTTTCTGGGTTTTGGCGCATTCAAGGCATTCAGATTGTTGCTTTCTGACTTGGCGAACTGCGGATTGCACCGCGCTGACACATGGAAACTTGCCTATCAATTCCTGGCGGCTGTAAAACTGGCATTGTTACTAAAAGCAAAAAACTGTTCGCATCTTCATGTGCATTTTGCCCATGTACCCTCGCAAATTGCCATGTATGCTTCCGCCATGTCAGGTGTGCCTTTTACCATCATGGCCCATGCCAATGATATTTTTGAACGTGGCTTGCTATTGCAACAAAAGGCAAAAAGAGCGGTGAAGCTGCTAACGATCTCGGAATTTAATCGCGCCTATCTGGAAAAGATTGGTGTGGACAAAGATAAGCTGGCAATAGTGCGTTGTGGAGTCAGTTTTCCAATGCTGCCACCCGTAAGGCCCTTTGAAATAAAAACCAGCTATCGCTTGGGTACGCTGGGACGCTTGGTTGAAAAGAAGGGTATTGATGTCTTGATTCATGCGATAGCGGAACTGCAAGACCGGCCTTATAAAATTGAGCTTAGCATTGCGGGTGACGGGCCTTTGCGCGAAGAGCTGGAGACGCTTGCCCGAGCGTTAAACGTAGCTCAGAATGTCAAATTTGAAGGCAGTTTGACGCACGGCGCTGTGGCCAATTGGATGCGAGGACTGGATGCTGTCGTTCTAGCCTGCAAACAAGATAAAAATGGTGACATGGATGGTATTCCAGTCGTATTGATGGAGGCAATGTCACAATCGGTTCCGGTGATTTCTACGAGAATATCAGGTGTTCCAGAATTGGTCGTTCATGATCGCACCGGTCTTTTAGCGAAGCCGGATGACTATCAGGATTTGGCCATTCAAATTGACAGACTGCTGGAGTCGACG
>VFSW01005970.1_pt1 | contig 17953 bp, 18 predicted proteins | sample 5358111 | NCBI WGS metagenome assembly VFSW01 (sample SAMN11554181, study PRJNA540505) | mine drainage metagenome | isolation source: sediment from site ElyBrook_90M | place: USA: Ely Copper Mine, Vershire, VT | collected 2017
TACTTAAGTAAATAAATGATTACCATGGTAACCAAGATTCTCGGCAAATTGTTGGGAAGCCGTGCAGGCGCTTTGCGCGAGCAAAATTCTGTCAGCCTTGGATTTCTGCTAAACGAATCTCCCTCCGGCGAAGTCGTAAGCGAGGTGCCCGGACGCGTGAACAAACGCGTGATAAAGCTCGGGGCGTCCTACTTTTATGCTATCGGAGGCAAACCCCCGTCAGGCAGCGGCATGCGCATGGCTGCAATCTCAAAATCAAAGGTCATAGATGTACTGTCATCCATGGACGTTCCCATAACCCCCTCTCTCTTCGATACCGCAAGAAAAATAGCAAATGATGCGCTGGGGGGTCTCTCCGGCGGCGAAGATGCAGAACTTTTATCGTACATGGTAGCACACGATACCGTGGGATACGGTCCCATAAGCGTGCTTTTAGAGGACAGTTCCAATCTAGAGGAGATAGAGATTAACTCTCCAAATGAAAGGATAACCGTCTGCACATCGAATTTCGGCAGGTGCACTACAAACATCTCTTTTACAAACGAACAGAGTTTCAGGCAGAATATCAACCGTTTTATATACGATACGGAGAAGGAGCTCGGCGAGTCGGCTCCGATAATAGATGCACAGGTAGGCGGAGCGCGCATACACGCCCAAATAAAGCCCTACGCCATAAACGGCGGAGCAGCTTCAATAAGATTGGGAAAAGGCAAAGCTTTGGGTTCATTTTCGCTGCTCAAGAACCAGACGCTTTATGCAGAGCTTCTTGCATATCTGTGGCTCGCAGTCTAATAAAACGTAAATCTCATAATCTCCGGAGCTCCAGGAAGCGTAAAAACGACTCTGGTATATGCTCTCTCGCAGTTCGTGCCTAAACACTGTAAGGTTATAACGATAGAAGACGACGTGAACGAGCTAAATCTAAACGGTCCGTTGTTCAACACCATTGCACTTTACGGCTCAAAATTCTCAGGCATAACCGCAAAAAACCAGGTCATAAACGCGCTGCGCATGCGCCCTGACCGTGTAATAATCGGCGAGATACGCGGAGAGGAAGCTGCTGAGTTGTTTTCGGGGGCGAATCTTGGCACGCCGTTTATGACTACTATGCACAGCAGCGAGGAAGAGCTCGGAGTCATAAAAAAACTTCTGGTGAAACCGATGTCTGTAGAATGCAGGGCTCTCAGTATGCTTGATATGTCAATTCACATGAAACAGACCGGCATGCAGCAAAGATGCATCTCATCAATATTCGAGTACTTTTGGCTTAGCAGGGCAGAGACGGAGACCGGCACCGCAATAAGCGAAAACGACGTCGTTAGATATATAAAAACCGCAGAATCGTCGAGAATTGCGCCTGAGTTCATGGATGTATCCAAGGCAGTTGCAAGGCATTCAAATGCAAAGGGATTTTCAAAAAAGGCAGCAAGAAAAGATTTCGAGGCCAGGGTAAAGGCAATACGCACCGCGTACAGCTCTTCAACCGACGAAAGCACGTTTGCCGAATCGATACTAAATGAGTGGTATAAATGACCGGACTTCACAAATCCGCCTATGGCGTTTTTGCAACTCTTTTTCTAACGCTTGCCCTTACGTTTGTCCTTTGGAACCTCTCTCCGACGGAAAGCCTCGGGGGGGTTGCCACATACGGCAGCGCAGCTGCGGCCACATCCGTGGTGATAGTGTTCTCTATCTCCAAAATAAACGGGCTGCAAAGCATGGCAAGGCAGGAAGACAATCTCGTCTCCTCACTTTCTTCCGCAATTTTTTACAACTCCTGCGGAATGCCCCTCCAAAGAGCAATAGAACTATCTGTAAGGGGGGATCCGGGCAGGGTTTCTAAAACACTTATTTGTCTATCCCGAAAGCTCAGGCTCGGACAGTCGTTTAGCGATGCTTTTGTATCTACCGGGATACTGAAAAACTCAAAAACATTTGTAAACAAAGGCCAGAACACCGTTACAACTGCTGGCATACACTCCTCAATAAGCTTAAGGGAGCTGCTCTTGGCTGGGAAACTGTCAAAAATCGAGGAGTCCGTGCAGCGTTACTCTACGGCAAGCATGTTTGCAGCCGTAATACTCCCGTCCTTTATCCTCTTCTCACTCATAGGAAGCTCAGTAATGTCGGCAGGTTCCGGAAGCATGGATACTATATACCTAATGTTAGTGTGCGCAGTACCTGCGCTGTACTCTGTCTGCAGCCTGCTTATATCTAGGAGATTAAATGGTTGACAAAACAGGCGCATGCCTGGGCATTTCAGAAGTCTGTATACTTTCGGCATACCTTTTCCTGTACTCGCAGGCGCTCCTTTTTGCCCTTGTTGCGATCGCTCTCGCTCACCTCGCCTATGCTTTTCTTGGGAAAAGGCCTAGCATAAACTGGCTTGCGGCATATTCGGCAGCGCTTTCAGAAAAGTACTCGGCTACTGGATCTCTTGTCCATAGCATAGCCGGCGCAAACTCCCAGATAGGCAGAAACACATTCAAAGAACTTCCAAGAAGGTACCTTCTAGGCGATGAAAAGCCTCAAGCAAATGGAGAACCCGAGAAAATGGCAAGAAGCCTGAAAGAAATACTGTCTTTCGGGATGCGTTCAGGGAAAAGCATAAATTCAAGCTTGTCAGAGTTCAGAAAAAGGGTAACGAATGAGATAAACCTATCAAATCTGATCAGTTCAAAGACCGGGGCGATGAAGTCAGTGACCTATGCCGGGCTTATCGTTTTTCTGCCTCTTTTCGGCGGCGTAAGTTCGAATATACTTCCTTCAGTATCACAAGCCTACACCCTTGCATCTTTGCATTCATTTTTATACGCTATACTTGTTTACATACTTGCCGCTCTTTTCATAACCTCATACGCATACGAGCAGGATACCGGCATATTCAGCAGGATCATCAACCTCCTGCCACTGTTTTCAATATCCTCCTTTGTACTTTTTTTCACATCAACTTACATATCATACTTAATATGAGGTAATAAAATGAAAAAAGAAATAACCGGAAGAATCTTCGGAATCGTGCCGTGCGAGGCAACGGCGTTCCTTGTTGTGGCAAGGACGAAAAGAGCACAAGGCTCACTGGAGTACATAATGATGATAGCTGCTGCAAGCATAGTCATAGTTGTGGCTCTGGCAATGGTTATAAAGCTAAAAGGCTCTGTTTCAGGAAACGTCATAATAAACGGCAATAGCATGGGCGTGAGCCAGGCAATAGCTACCGAAATGACAAACCTGTCAAACAGCATCTAATGCGGCGAGGCCTTGAAAATCCAGCTTTCATTGGAGTTTCTTATCTACCTTTCGCTTTCGGGCATAGGGCTTCTCTCCGCCGCCGCCTTTGTCTCCCAATTCTACAAAGCTGCGTCAAATGCTTCCCAGCAGTACCAGTACTCCAGCTTCCTTTTTGTACTATCGCAGGCAATGTATTCTGGCGCAAGCACGTTTACGTCGTATGTTCCGCAGTCTATCTGCAAATCAAATGCCTCTTATGTTGTAAATCCCCAAAATTCAGGCTATTACCTGCCCTCTCCGGTGGATATTTACGGCAGCGAGTTGTGTCCTCCAGGGATAAAGGAGTTACATCTGGCGCAGAATGGCACTGGCATGTGGGTCCTAAAATGAGATTGCAGATAAGTTTTGAAGTGCTCATATCCCTTGCGATAACGTTTGCAGTACTTGCAATGCTCGTTGGGGGCTTTGCCGCATTAAGATACCATACGATATCCTATTCCAGCGCCGTAAGCAATAGTATATTCCGGGCATATGCCGCCATTGCAGGCTTCGAATCGCAGGAAATGTGCTTTGAATATCAAAACGTGATAACATGAAGGCATCTTTAATAAGCCTCGATATGCTGCTTGCGTTGCCGCTGCTGCTCATTGTCGTAACCCTGCTATTCGAATACGCCTACGCTTCTGAGAACTACCTGTCGGAGACTTCTGTCCAGACAGAAAATATCCTGTCCCTGTACATAAATTCATCAGGAATTTACAATCAGCTTAGTTCAAGTGCAGCCCTGAATGTCACAATTCCAATGTATTTTCATACGCCTGACAACGGACTAGCCTACCTAGAAAAAAGCAATAATACCTCTGGATGTGCGTTATCCCGTGCATGCAGAGTAGTGGTAATCTCCGGAAGAGCCTATACGCTGGTGTTCACATGAGATCCGATGGCAAACTGCAGACAAGCTTGGAGTTTTTAATAATACTCGCAATTGTTTCTGCGCTCTCTCTTTCTGCAATACTGCTGTACAAAAACGTAGCTGCGGGGAGCAAAAGCGTACTTTACGGGATAAATGCCCTAAAAATAAACGGCACGTTAAACGAAACTGTTTTGATGAATTCTGGAGAAGATCCGCGCATTAGCATATATTTTCCAATAAACTCGACATTAGATTCGAAAAACACAATGCAGATTGACGCCTACGGATGCAGCAACGGTCTTGCGTTATACCTGCTCTCCTCAAATTCAATAGCTTTTTCAAATCAGAACATGACTGCGGCAATATCCGGAATTTCAGTAATAAACGAGACATTTGAGCCGTTCTCCGAAGGCAGCGACAGTGCAATACTGCACTACGCCATAAACTGTACAAATGCGATTATCTCCGGCACGTATTCGCTTGAAACATATTCCACCAGCGCAAAACCCTCTTCGGGAAGCGCGCCGCAACAGTATTACGCCTTAATATCATCAAGAAATGAAAGCATAATATATCCAATTAACGACACTGAAAACATAGCCAACATGACACAGTTTAACCACTGCAGTTATGTAAGCTTCTTCGGAGTAACGAATCCGGTATCGAGTCAATGCGGCACACCGAACGCTTACGACTACATAATGTTCGATGAGGGCTGTCTAGCGCCAGAATATCCCTACTCAAGGGCATACTGCATTGTCCCATCGCAATCAAAATATGGGATAATCTCCGGATACGGGCAACCGAAATACTCTTTCAGCCTTTCAATTAGTACTAATCTCGGCGTCTTGAACTCATCTTTCTTCAATTCAAACGCAAGCGATGTTTATCTGGGTAATGAAGTCGTTGGAAAAGCGCTCATTACCAACTTTTATTCCGAAAGTTCGCAAACGCCGCAATCAATAATCTCAAATGGTTCAACTTACGAATTGGCCAACTACTCCGCATATACGCAGTTCGAGCAGGATAAAAATGCCCTTTACTCGATGCTTGCCTATTACAATGGAAGTGCAATCTCCGGAGATATTCAATCTGGCATTCGGCAGTCATTATTTGCCTTTTCAAAAAGTGCGAGAACATTGATCGGCGCGTTCGGACCTGAATCATCGCAGGAAAGATGCGGCTTAACCGGCGCATACTACACGTGTAAAGCCAACGTACCTTTCACGTACAATATATATGTCAACACAACAATGCCGCTAATAAATCAAACTCTTTCCTATTCCGGCAGCGTTATACGGCTAACTTCCTAAGGGTAAAACGATGAAAATGCAGTTAGCAACGATTGAAGTGCTTGCATCGGGCTATGTGGTCCTGCTCTCACTGTCAATTATCGGGTCAATGGTGGACGGCGGCAGCAGTCGTACCTATGCTTCGCTAACTTCTTTGAGATTTGGTTTTGCAGAACACGACTTCATAATCCAGGTATACGAAAATAAGTCTCTGAAAAATTGCGCTTTGTCTTATTTGATGACCGAAAGTGGCTGTATGTTATCCTATGAAAAATACTACAGTGAAGTTTATGGTCTAAGTCGGTTCAATATCTCAGTATTTTCAGGATACGGCGCCGGAAGCTGTTTTGCTGCTCCTGAAGGTTCCGGAGTCCTGTGCATAAGTGATTGAATGTCATTCTACGGCGCAGTTTTGCTTGCCACTATCGTTATCTCCTCTTATCTTGTTGTTTCTTTAAGTTTACAGGTCAGCAGTATAGACGGGATATCTCTACTTTCATATAAAATATATGCAATTCTAGAACTGAAGACAAACATCTTCATAGCTAACAGCTCAAGCCCATCTGCACAACTTTCCGGTTCGATAGACGGCATAAAGGCTGAAGCAATAAACGGCACAGAAGTAATCGGAGGCAGTGCTGGATTATACTGCTTATCGGAATACCAATAATTTCTGTCATACTGTTCTTTTAAAAATGTTTTTATTCCTTTGTATGTTATTGTACCTATGAGAATATGTTAGTTTCAAAATCAAATGGCAAGAAACTGCGCACGCAAAATGCAATCGAATTCCTTACCACTTACTCCTGGGCAATCATAATCATGGTTTTAGTTCTGTCTACTTTGGTAGTACTGGGGGCGTTCAACCTGCAGCTTAGCGCCGGCACCACCTGCGTAATAAATCTGGCATTCCAGTGTTTTAATGTGAGCCTTTCAGAAAATGGGCTGCTCTCATTCACGCTTCTTCAGAACAAATACTCCTACCTAAACATTACGGGTGTCGGATGTTCAGAAAACTCATCTAATGAGCACATTACCTCATTCACGACTTCAAATCAGGTATACCTGCCAGACGGCCAGGAGCACATTTTTACAATCCAATGTTATAATCAAACCAATGGTAAATTCTCCGGAACCATAGGCGCACAACTTGCCGCCAGCATATACGTAACCTATGTAGATGATGTAAGCGGTTTTCCCTATTCATCAACAGGCAAGGTGTTTACAAAAATATCTTCTCTCTCCCCAACAACCTCCTCTACCACTTCAACTACAACGATATTTCCATCTGGCAGCACCTACGCATACGTTGCAAATTTCGGAGGGGTTAACCCCTCTTATTTATCGCAGACGGGAAACATAGCAATAATCGATACCGCTACCAACACTGTCGTAGGCTATATCACAAGCAACGCATTAAATGCAACTAACGGCCTTGCCTATTCCGCGTATACCGGCTATATCTATGCAATTAGTTACGGCGGAAGTACTGATGGCGGAATTTTCGACGGAAACGTTATCGTTATTATTAATCCAACTACAAACACCATTATTGGCGGAATAAATCAGAATCAGTTCGGCGGTACAGGCGAACTTGGCACCGGCATAGCAGTCGCTCCAAGCGGTACCTACGCCTATGTTCCCAATTATGGCTCTCCAACAGGAGTCCAGATCTTAAGCCTATCAACTGACGAACTGGCCGGCAACGTACTGGACATCCCGGCCGGTTGTACGCTTGGAATTTGTGGGGCTTCAGTTGCATTTTCTCCAAGCGGCACATACGCGTACATTACCCAGAATGACACCAGCAATGTTCTAATTGTAGATACGGCGACCAGCACTGTAGTAAACACCATAAACACCGGCGTTAGCTATCCTGTCTCTGTGGCATTCTCCCCTTCCGGGACGTATGCGTACGTCGCGAATGCTGGTTCAAACAACGTAGTGATAATCGACACGGCGACGAACACGGTAGTAAACTCTGTTTCCGGGTCCTTCTCGTTTTATGATACTCAGTATGGTATTGGTCTTGGTGCTGGCGATGCCATAACATTCTCCCCATCGGGAACGTACGCTTATGTTACAAATACCGGCATCGGCACTATTTCCATAATAAGTACGGCCTCCAACTCAGTAGTTAGCACTATAACGTCCGGACTGAATGAACCAAGCGGAGTAGTATTTTTGCCCAGTTAGCGTTATGGCATAAGCTGGTAGCTGGCAGTTATCCGGCTGCGTATGCCCTTATATAACGCCAATGTCCATGCTGGATAGCATAATGCTCTCCATCCGGTGTTTTTCCTTTTTTAACACTTAAAATCTGGAACATATGCTATCAGCTTATGCCCGTGTTTATGCCAAACCTGCAAATGTAAAAGATTTTAAGCATGCGCATGGTAAAGATGTTGTGGTATTTTAATGAAAATGCAGTTCTGGTCGTTTGACATAATGTTTGCAATTGTCATATTCATCACTTCAATGGTAATCCTTACCTACGTGTGGCTTACCCTAAGCGGCCAGTTCTCGCTCTCTTATGGAAATGGCATAAACCTCATGCAGGCACAGATTCAGGGACTCGGCTCGGGACTTCTCCTCAGAGGCAGCCCTCCAGACTGGAACTCGGTTGTAAATATCTCAAATACATCCACCTGGGCCAACCTGAATGTCGGCTTTGGCAGCGCAGCTGGCGGGCTTTCATATTCCAAAATCCTAACTTTTGTGGCAATGTCCAACTACAATTATCAGGAAACAAAATCTCCACTTGGAGTAAGCTACGACTATTACATAACAATAAACGGAAGCGATTACAGCATAAGCATCGGCAAAAATCCTCTTGTCAATAACGCCTACTCTATTCAAACCCTCACCGAACCGGTGATAATAAACAGTGCGCCGGCACAGATGACAATAGATATATGGACTAATACCTCCTTTGGCATAAGCTAATCCTGAAACTTATGCTGCAACAGAACATTGAAAAGTTTTAAATACCAGCATATACCAACCTATTTCAGATAACTGCGTAAAATATAGTTTATCTTTAACGGGTAGATTGATGGATGTTCTGATACTGTGCGGCGGCTTTGCCAAGAGGCTTGAGCCCATAAGCCTTTTCATACCCAAGCACCTTCTGCCGATAAGGGGCAGACCCATACTTGATTATATACTCGAAGATGTGTCAACTCTGGGAGCAGGCAACGTGGTGATAGCCACTAACAGGAAGTTCTCGGACCAGTTTGAGTACTGGGTGGCTCACCGGAAGGCGTCAGGGGCGGCAGACAGTCTTCAGCTTGTAATAGAGCCCACTATAAACAACGATCACAAATTCGGCGCCATACGGGGCATAGACTACGCAATCAAGGCAGCAAGGCTCAACGATGATCTCCTTGTAATTGCGGGGGACAATTTCTATGACTTCAGTTTATCCGAAATGGTAAACTACTTTAACAAGGTAAGGAAGCCCACTATATGCGCGTATGATATAAGTTCTATAGAAGACGCAAAACGATTCGGTGTGCTCAGCACAGAAAACGGCATAGTTAAAAAGTTCCTGGAGAAGCCAGAGAATCCTGATTCCACGCTCATAAGCACAGGTATATACCTGTTTCCAAGGGAACTGCTGGGCGAGTTCGCCGAATACCTGAAGGAGGGCAATAATCCGGACGCTCCAGGCTACCTCATACAGCACTTCATAAAAAATCACGAGGTCCACGCAGTAATACCCAAAGGAAAATGGTACGATATAGGCACGCTCGATTCGTACAACAGGGTTTCTTCGGGAAAATAAGATAATCTGGAAAACAAAAGTGTCCGAACGGGTAACGGCTCATGCCATTTCAAGTTCCTTCACTTCCGCACGTTTCCTATTTTTATGCTGGGTCCTGCCTTCGTTTACGTATCTCATTATCCTTAACGCCTGTCTGTACACGGCCGTTTTTGTAGTTCCAAGCCCAAAGACAATTGGTCGGTCATCGTCACTCCTGAGGACCGTCTTAAGCTCGGCAGTTAACACTCCGTGCGCTCTGCCAAATCTAATCTGTTCTCGCATCGGTCGATATGTCAGTGGCATTTTATCACTTTCACTGCCTTGCAAAGCAGGCTGGTCGCATGGCTATCTGCCACTTTTAGCTTTTAAAACCTTTGCCATTTTTGTCTTTTACTGGAACAACCCGATTCGCCGCATCATCTGAGGATGGTCTGGTTGCATTGCTCTACTGTTCCGAGCTGCCCCTTTATTATAAGTGAAGGATATCCCAAATAGGGTATGTCGGCGATAGCGTATCCCACTACATCATTTGCGCTTGCGGGATAGTTGCCCGCCTGCATGTCTATCACTGGATTGTTGTCGCCCTTTGTCAAAAGGTAATACTGTCCATCCGCGTTTATTGCAGCGTATACCCTATGTATTATCTCATAGTCGCTGTAGAAAGAGTCGCCGTTCACAGTTTTGTATATAACCACAGGATTGCTGTAGTTCTCTATTATGGTGGTGTTGGCTATCGTCAAGCTGCTTATCTCAGGTATCTCCAGCACCTGCGATCCTACGGTCACATTCCCTACGGTGTAATTATACCTCACTAGGCTCTTTTCCTGGACTGTCGAATTAACGTAGCATCTTGCGAGCCCCTGTGACTCTCCCCTACCGAGAAGGCTGTTTATGCAAGGCAGGCTGTACAGCCCTATGCTATAGTTTTTTATGCTGTCATTTATGTACTGCGCCAAAACTACGTGACCTTTGTTGCCGTCTGTATACGCAAAAGGCTCAATGAACTCTTTTGTTATGTTGCTTTCCATGCTGCTGAATTGCGCCAGGGTTACGTTGACTACCGGTACGTGGTTATGCGACAGGAATGCGCTCATGTTTGTTATTCCATGCACAAGTACTATGTCTCCCCTGTGCAGTGAAGGAAGCATGCTGCAGCTGGCAACCACGTTTATGGGGCTCTGGCTTTGCAGCAGGACTGAAGGAAGCACCCATATAACGAGCACAACGACGGCCATGGTTATCAAAAGCTCTACGGCTGTTTTTTTGATGCCTTCAGAGCTTATGCTGCTCTTGAACTCAAGGACAATCGCCGCTACTATGGCAAGAAATGCCAGGAGCCCTATTATGAAATTGTTTTGTATTATGTAAAGCACTATAAGTACGAATACCGCAACATACAGTATGTAGATGCGCTTGTCGTCCACCGCTGCCGTCTTTTTAATATTTTGTTTATTGACCAATCAAACACTTCCTACTGTTTCCTTATGCCCGCGATTTCCAGCCCCACCGCCTTCGACTCTCCGCCTACCTTCACTACGCCTATTGCGGCATCTGCATTGGTTATAAGCGAGTCGTTATGGCTCACCACTACAAACTGCGCAGTGGAGCTCATCTGCTTTATGAGCAATGAAAGCTTCTTCGAGTTGTCTTTGTCCAGTGCCGTGTCTACCTCGTCAAAGATGTACAGCGATGCCGGCTTGCACATATGTATCGAGAAGATAAGCACTAAAAGCACAAACGACTTTTCCCCTCCCGAAAGCTTGCTTAGGTGCTTTCTCGTTTTTCCCTCCATTATGCTTATGTCCAGGCCGCTCTTGAACGGGTCCTTTTGGTTTGTCAGGCCTATATATGGCTCTTCGGTGAATACGTATCCGCAAAACTTCTTGAAGTTGACTACAACGTCGTTGAAAGTGCTCATGAAGGTCTGCAGCTTCTTCGAGTCTATCTCTTCTATCATGCGCCTTATTGCCTGCTGCTCAGTCTCAAGCGTTTCGACTTTTGATTTTGCCTCCTCAACGTCCTTTGCCTTATCCGCATAAAGCTCGGGAGCTCTGAGGTTTACATTTCCCAGGTCCTTTATCTTTGAATTAAGCACTGCAGACTCCCTTTCCATCTCCTGGACGCTTGCGTTCACTATCTCCACGCTCTCCTTGTATACTGAAAGATCCGCCGTAAGGTCGTTCAATGTAGTCTCTGTCTGGACCTTTCTTATCCTGGTATCGCTTGCATTTCTCTCATACGAGCCCAGTTCTGCAGACAGCTTGCCTTTTTCGTTTCCGAATTTGTCAAGTTCCTTGTCAAGTTCGCCCATCCTGGAGAAGATCTTCTTGCTCTCTCCGTTTGTATCAGAGATCGAAAGCTCTATCTCCTTCCTCGTGGAGGCAAGTCCATCTTTTTCGTCCTGCTTGCTTTTGACATTGCCTTCCATCTCCCTGAGGGCTGACTTCCTTTCCTTGTCGTGCTGTGCAAGCTCCTGAATTCTCGCATCCAGCATCTTATTCTCCTTGCCCATCTCTGCCATTCCTATCCTGAGCCCTTCAAGCTCCTTCATGGCGGCTTCAGTCCTCCTAATCTCCTCCTCCGTTGCGCCCTTGCTCGCCATGCGTTTAGTCATCTCTACAGTTTCTGTCACTATCCTGTCCAGCTGCTTCTTCGTTTCCTCAAGCTTCTCCTCTACTTTAATCCTCTCGGACTCCGCTTTTTTAAGCGCTTCTGAGAGTGCGGTTTCCCTTACCGCGTACTCCCCTATAACTTTTGAAATCTCCCCTATGCTTTTCTTGCATGATGCCGACTCTACGCTGGCTACATTGAGCTTGTTTTTGACTGAGTTTATCTCTATCTCAGCATACGTCTCTCCCTTTCTAGCGGCATCTAGTTCCCTACTCACTCTTTCATAAGCGCTTCTCAGCTCTGCCTTTTCATCAGTCAGCCCCTGCAGCTGCGCATTTATGGAAGTCATCGAAAGCTTTCTAGACGCTGAGCCTCCGGATACGATTCCTGCCTGCTCTACTATGTCGCCTTCAACTGTTACGTATCTCCTCTTTCCCACGCCGTGCCGTTTTGCGTCATCCACCCGTTCTATAAGATAGGTGTTCCCGAAAACATAGGAAAAGACCCTGTCATACTGCGCCTCAAACCTGACCAGATCAAGAACATGGGTCAGCGACCTTTCGCGCTGATCCTGCCTGTAAACAAGGTCATTTACCGGTATGAACGTGGCGCGCCCGAGCCCGTTTTCTTTCATGTAGCGTATCATAGAGTTGGCTGCATTTATATCGTCTACAACAAAATAATCGAACCTTGAACCGGCTGCAGATTCGATGGCATACGCATGTTCCGCCTTATAAGTACACAATTCTGATACTGTGCCATGGAATCCACTACCTCTTCCAAATCTCAAAGCCAGCTTTTCGGCAAGCGCCTGCGATCTAGGCTGCGCATATGCCTTCTTTTCTCTAAGCTCTATTAACTTCTCGTCTATGGTATTTACTCTTGCGTTTATCTTCTGGAGCTCAACATCAACAGTTCTTGTCTTATCCGAAAGTTCGCCGCGCTTCATGTTTGCATTCTGGTAAGCCCTGTCATACTGCGCGCTTTCTGCATTTTTCTTCTCAAGCAACTCCTTTACCGATTCAAGCTCCGCGGCTTTCGACTCAATCCTGTTCTTTAATATAGAAAGCTCTGCAGCGAGCCTTGACATCTCGCCAGATTTTGCAGAAAGCCTCTTTTCAAGGTCGTCCACTGCTGCTCCAAGCTCCTTGATCTTCTCGGGATTGGCGTTAAGCTCCTCTACCTTTGCCTTCGAGCTTTTAACTAGCTGCTCCAAAGGCGCGAGTCTTTTTCCTAACTCGCCTATTTTTACTGTGTTCGCTTCTACAGCGGACCTCTTAACGGATAGCTCGGTGTCTGTTGCTGTTATTTCTTTCCTGCAGTCCAAAATCGCCGAGCCAAGGGCGCTAAGCTCGGCATCAAGCTTTGCTATGCGTATGTTGGTAGATTCCAGCTTTGCTTTGGTGGAGCCTATGTTCTCTGTGCTGTCGCTAAGCTGCTTTGTCAGCACGTGCCTCTCGGCATTGAGCTTGTCAAGCTGCGCGTTAATCTCCTGCAGCCGCAGCGAAAGCGCGTTGCTTTTAGTCTCAATGGCCGCCAGGCTCTTCACATACTCCTTAAGAGAATCCTCAGCAGAGCCCTTCTTAGCGACGAGTATGCTGTATGTCAGCGACCTAAGTCTTGCAGTCATCCCTATATATTTCTCTGCCGACTCCTTCTCCGCCGCCAGCTCACCAAGGAATCCGGATCTCTCGCTCAGCATTACCCTACTCTCGCCTATCTTCTGGTTTACCTTGTCAAGTTCGCGAAGCGATTCTCCCTTCTTGTATTCAAACTCCTTTATTCCCGAAGCTGAGTCTATAAGCTCCCTGAGTTCAACAGCGCTCATCTGCGAGAGCATGTTTATCTCCCCCTGCGCTATTGTGTTGGTCTCCTCAGCATGTATTCCATAATGCCCAAGCAGTTCAAGTACCTCGTGCCGCTTCATAGTCCTGCCGTTTACTTTGTATCTGCTCTTTCCATCGCTTCTCACATATCTGGTGACTGAAATGTTGGTTTCTCCTGAAAACTCAAGCTTTACATGGGCCATTTTCAGCTCTCCACTTTTAGCCTTCTTGCCGGTGCTTCTTATAAGGTCGTCAAGCCTGTCCGCCCTCAGCCTTTTAAGCGACTTCTCTCCAAGCCCGAGAAGAAGCGCATCGCATATTGTGCTTTTGCCGCTGCCATTTGGTCCAACTACGCAGGTAAATCCCTTGTTGAACAGCAGCTCTGCATGGCTGAATGATTTCAGCCTGTCTATAGTAAGCGACTTTATAAACAGCATATTCGCACTCTGGTCGTTTTTATATTACTATGTTTTGCCTATAAATTACTTCCTTTTTTTGTTGAGCATGTGAAGGTATATAAACGCCTGGATTTTCGCAGATGTTACAACTCCAACTATCCTCCCAGCGTTTGCTACTACGCCCACTCCGGAGTCAGAAGTTTCTATAATCGAAAGCGCATCGAACAGGCTTGCAGATGGTCTGATTACGGCAGCTGGTATGCAAAGCTCTGCTATGTTTGCCGCCCGTCCGGACCTGCCCCTGAATGGATCAACCACCATAAACCTTCCGTTCAGCCTTGTGATTATAGTGTGCTCCCTTTTTTCTACTGCTATGCGGTAAAGCTGCGATATGTCGGCAGTGCTGTCTACGAAGGCAAAGCTGTCGCTCAAAAGAGTCCTTACTTTCAGGCCAGACGTCTCCTTCTTGACAACCGCGCTCTCCTTCTCGGCCTGCGATCCGCCATATAGGAACACTGCTATTATGAGGAATATGAAGAAATCAAGTTCTTTGTAGACAAGCGATCCCTTCTCTACTGCCACGTAAATCAGCGCTGCCACAATCATGGCTCCTGTCGTCCAGTGGCTAATCTTCACCGTGGTCATTGTCGCATCGTACTCGTTTTTTGTCCTCCTAAGCCAGCTGCGCAGCACCCTGCCACCGTCCATTGGGAACGCCGGCAGTATGTTGAAAACTCCGAGCAGCACATTTATCTCGAATAAGAACTGCAGCACATAAGTGAGCGGGCCTACGCCGGAGAAGATAACAAGCATCCCAAAAACACCTCCGAGGAAAAGGCTTGCAAGCGGCCCTACTACTGATATCCTGAACTCAACGTTAGGATCAAGTCCGACAGTGTCGATCACCGATGCGCCTCCTATTACATTTAGTATTATCTCTTTTACGCGCACTCCATTCCGAAGCGCAACAACAGAATGCGCAAGCTCATGCACAAGGACACAGACAAATAAGAGGACAACGACTATGAAAACAAGCAGGTTTGAGCCCGACAGCGCAAGGGCAAAAAGCAGAAGCAACAGCAACGTCCAGTGGACCTCTACTCCTATCCCGAATATCCTGCCTATCCTCAAAGATCCCTGCACCACGACTATTCCTCAGAACATTAACAAGTATAACATTTATACCTTTTAAGCCTATTCCTATTTATGGACATTGAGTTTGTTGATAATCCGCCGTCTGCGTTTTTTAAAAACGAGAAGGTGCTTGCCGTAGGAGATCTTCACATCGGCAAGGAGCTGAAACTGAAGCTCGAGGGCATACACTTTCCAGAAGTGGCAAAAACTTTGGGAGAATCTCTTTTTCAGTCCTGCAAAAATCTCGGGGCAGAAAAGATAGTGCTGCTCGGCGACATAAAGGACAGCATAACCTATCCAGATACCGATGAGTACCGGCTGCTCAGGGAGTTCTTCAAGCCCCTTGCCGGAACGAAGCTATACGTCGCAAAGGGCAACCATGACTCGCATCTGCAGGAGGTCTTCAAGCAGATAGGAGTGCAAGCAGAAGTAAGGAACGAGATACTGCTTGGCAATACGGCATTCATGCACGGCACCTCCCTCCCGTCAGAGCAGGCCATGCTCAAGAAATACATTGTCGTTTCGCATCTTCACGCGCAGGCGATCGTAGGCGGTGCATTGAAAAGCGTCTGGATTCTATCCGGTGCAGGCTCCGGGGCAAAACGATTCAAAAAGTACAACAAGCGCATACGGCTATTAGTCGCTCCTGCGGCAAACGGCCTGATTTCAGGGACGCAGGTAAGCCCTGGCACAAAGGAGTTTCTTCTCCTTTTCAGGCAGGGCATATTTGATTTCAATAAGTCAAAAGTCTACGCCACAGATGGAAAACTACTGGGGAATATCGGAAAGTTAATAGCTGCGAAAATCAGATCGGATTGGGTTTGAATCTCTCTTTGACTCCTGCCATCTCTCCGTTAGCAAGCTTTTTCCATGCCGAGAACTCAGCAGGGCTCTTCGGATACTGCTTGTAAATGGAATTGAGCTTTTTCATCTTGCCAACTGCAAAAATGAGGTTCCTGAATGCGTTTATATTGCTTATGCCGCTCAGTATCTTGTTGAATGTGCTTGCCAGCGTCAGCTCCGGAACCCTACCGTAGCTTATCTCTATCGCCTCCTCCTTTGTAAGGAAGTGCGCCATTCCGTAGTTTATCAGGTCGTTGTTAAGCGACTGCAGGTAAACGCGGAACACCTCGAGCCCTGCGGTCTTGTTTCCGTAATCCTCGTTGTACTTTACGTTGTAATCCCATATAACATCAAGGCCTGTGTCCTTCTTTTCCACTGCCTCTCCGGCGACCTTGCCCGCCAGCACTCCGGCAACCATTGCAGGCCCTATGCCTCCGGCGCTTATCGGGTTAGGCATCGCCATGCTGTCGCCTGCGCCTAAGTATCCGGGATAAACCAGACTGTCGAACTGCCTGCGCACAGTAACAGACCAGTATCCCTTTCCGTTGGCGTCGGTTTCGTCAAGAGAGGTGCTTTTTATTATAGGGTTCCATTTTATGTACTCGTCAATCAGCATATGGAGCGTGTCCTTTTTTCCGAGCTTCGAGTTCCTAAGCTCAAGGCTCTTTTTCTCCACTCCCAGCCCTATGTTCATTCTGTTGCCCCTCTTCGGGAACACCCATCCGTATCCTCCCGGTGCAAGGGCCTGGTTTAGGTGTATGAGCGCGTTCTTCGGATCGTAGTATCTAAGATCGTCTTTATGCGCCTCGAAGTTGAATATATATCTGCCCGTAGATTCTATGTCGTCAGTGCTAACCTCCCTTTCTATGTACTCGTTTACCGGAAGCTTCCTCCTAAGCATGCTCGCTACTCCGAGAGCGTCTATTACCAGTTTAGCCTTGTACTTTTCCTGCTCGTTCTTACCGTTTCTGCCGAACACCCCCACTATGGCGTTATTTTCTATTATCGGACCTTCCACGTTGAATTTTGATTCATAATCCACTCCGTTCTTGAGTGCGTATCTGAGCAGCTTCTGGGCTAGCTTAGGCCTGTCGAGGCTGTAACCTTCACCGTCAAACAGGAACTTGTTTTCGAGATCGGGGCTGAATGCGTATACTCCATCGACCTTAAGATCGAGTTCAGGCTCGCCGAACTTTATATCTATCTGTTCTGATACAAAATCAAGATGGCTTTTTGCTACTGCGTCCCCGCACACCCATCCCCATACTGTCTTCTTGCCCACTACTGCCTCATCATTCCGGTCAAGCATGAGCACCTTTGCCCCCTTCTGCGCCGCTGCCGAAGCCGCAAGTGCTCCGGCTATGCCTCCGCCTGCGACTACAATATCATAATCTTTCAAGCTTATCCCGTCAATCCTTTTCCTTCATGACCACTATGGGTATTATGCCCTTGTCAAACTCCATCTCCGCAAGCTTAAGCGGATCATATACTCCACTGGGCACCTCCATGAGCGGAGGCGCTCCATATGCAAGCTGTAGTGCCCTTGCTCCTATAATTCTAGCCTTTTCAAATCTTGTGTATTCCATGATACGACCTATCTCCTAACAACCTGAACCAAGCTCAGACTGCCGCTATTAAACAGATAAACAGTATATATGGTATTAAGTTTTATAAACGTATGGTTTATTCGTTTATCCGCACATGCATCATATACCACAAATTACCTCTATATCTCTTCCAATTTCAAACTCCTCCGCGCCGCCAGTGCGCCTAAACACTGGCTTCAGCCCAGAACCAATTTCTTTTATAATTAATGCATCTTCTCTGCACGCAAACTGTTCTATAAACTCCTCCACCCCACTGCTTTTCGGGGTTGTCTGTCGCCCTTTCTTATTCCAGAATTTTCTCCTGCTTTTCATGCCCGTCTCTCTATATAAAAC
>VFSW01005971.1_pt1 | contig 17953 bp, 18 predicted proteins | sample 5358111 | NCBI WGS metagenome assembly VFSW01 (sample SAMN11554181, study PRJNA540505) | mine drainage metagenome | isolation source: sediment from site ElyBrook_90M | place: USA: Ely Copper Mine, Vershire, VT | collected 2017
GTATTCGATGAGTTCGTTATCTATCGTCTCAAAGTGGATTGCCGATCGTTCTCCCGAACATCGAGAAGAAGTTGTTGTCTCCTTGTTGCCTATGTGCAAGTCGGCTGCAAGGCGTTTTGCAAGATCGGCTCATGATTTTGCCGATTACGAGCAGATAGCTGCATTGGGCTTGCTCAAGGCTACGGATCGGTTTCTGGGTGAAAGCCCGGCTGCCTTTGCCGGCTATGCTTGGATACTTATTATTGGCGAGCTCTTACATCACTTACGAGATAATAATCGCATTTTTCGCCTTCCTAGGAAATTAACCAGATTATACCGGCAATCGAGAATAGCGGCAGATAAGCTCGCCGTTCAATTGGGCAGGGAGCCAACCGCCCGCGAGTTGACAATTGCGATGGACATATCGTTCCGCGATTGGCTGGAATGTGAAGCCGCCATGCACCGGGCTATGCCGAAGTCTTTGGATGAAGATACGTTCGAGTATGGATCGCTCGATGGAGATCTTGAAGACCGTGTGTTCCATATTTCTCTCGAGCAATTATTGGTTTCTCTCGCTCCGATCGAGCGACTTGTTATCATCGGACTGTTCGAGGAAGAACTTTCGGTGGCCGAGGTTGCTCGAAATGTCGGCGTTTCCGAACGTCATGTGTCGCGAGTAAAAAAGGCGGCGTTAAAAAAACTCTCTCCGTATGTCCTCGCCGCTGGCTAGTGGGGATTTTTGTCATTATGCAGCGGTATAAATATCGAAATGAACGCGGATTTACGCTCATTGAAATGATGGTTGTTGTTGCAATAATTGCAATTTTGGTCGCACTGTTAGTTCCTAATTTCGTACGTGCGAGAGCTCAGGCTCAAACGGCCGCGTGTGAAGCGAATTTGAAAGAAATTGCAACGGCGCTAGAGCTTTACGACACCGATAACCAAGCCTATCCAAATTTTAACGGTACTCCGCTTGGCCAGAGTGCCGATCCCGCCTTTGCCCAATATCTGCAGCAAATACCGGTTGACCCGGCCGCCGGCCCTGGGAAATATTATTCGGTCACCGTGAATGCGGCATCGGCAGCGGGTCCCGCGACGTACACGATCACCTGCCCGGGTGTTCACGATCCGGCTACATTGCAGAGCGTAAAATCGGGTACCTCGGATACGCACATTCAATACGATTCTCGGGGCGGATTGTCGACCGCTCCATGATTCCTTCAATAATCGGATTTGCTGCGATATCGGGATTGGCTTCCAGCTTCGGGCCCTGCCTCGCTGCACGCTTTTTGACTATCGCCGGATTGTCCGGGTTGTCGCGGGCCCTCGCGCTTTGCTCGCTGTTGCTCGGAACGTTTGTTGGTATTGCGTTGCTCGCTTTTTCGTTAGAGGCATTCGTTCGCCTGACCTCGTGGTCGTGGATGATCAATGACATCGTCGGAGTCGTCGCAATGGTGTTTGGCTTAAAGACGTTGCTCGAACATCGGTACGAATCGCAATGCTGTCGCACCGATGGGAGGTCGGCGGCGGGCATTGGAGTGGGTTTTTTTCTGGGAATACTCGGTACTCCGTGCTGCTCCCCGCTTATCCTACCTTTGGTCTTGCAAGCTCGAAACGAGAGCCCTATGGAGGCTTGTCTTTCAATCGGAATTTTTGTGATAGCACAGTCAAGCCCACTCCTCATCGCGCAGCTTTTTTTCAAGCGGATCGGACGACGCTTTTCTGCGGATTCGCTCAGGTATGCGATGCAGACAACCTGTGGGACGCTCTGGTTGGCTCTCGGAGCCTTATCACTGGTGACGGCATGACACTTGCAAATCCATCGGGGCGAATCATCGCTGCGCTTGCCGCAATTGTGATGGTTGGGGTGGGAATGCGTGCGCTCCTATCGACGGCTATATCCCTGAGGGGTGACTCGATACTTGCAAGTCTTGGTCCTCGGTATGCCCGGCCGTATTACGTACGCGCGCGTTGGTTCGATTCCGGAAATAGCATTGCTCTCGACAGAATTGCCTTTATGACACTTTTACGGCCCTTCCCCAATGCCGTAGCAAACCTTCTCAGTGATCCGCAAATCGAGACGACAACCGATTCGGGGATACTTTTGGATCGAGCGCTCCTTGAAGAACGCAGTCGACGCTTTGGTCCTGCGGCGTATGATTTCAAAATTCTCGCTCGTCGGTTTGGTAATTCACGCGATATGTTGTTCGCCGCACTTTTGGAACGGGGCCGTCTTTCCAATTCAATCGTTCGCGCGGCCCTCGAAGCCGCGCTTAAGCTGGACCCGAAAAATACGCTCGCTCGGCGTGCGCTCTCCAGGCTACCGTGATTGCGGGTTCAACGCAGGTCATTTGGTCGACGGCCGCGTTTGGGTTGATGCTATGCATTTGGTTTTCTGCACGTTGGTGCTGTCGATTACGAGGGATTCCAGCATCGCATTCGGTTCGGACCGTTCTTGTCTTTTCCGTGATGTCTGTGATCGTCTCAGGATTATGTATCCATGCCACCCACTTTTGGGTTGCACTGACCGTTTCAGCGTTGACAGTATACGCGCTAGTTGACGCACGCACTGGTTACGTTTTCGATCTATCTCTCTACCCGCTTGCATTTGTCGCGATCGCCCATGCGTGGTCGGTATCCGGGGGAGACATCCTAGGTGGGCTGACGGTCGCGGCCGGTATGTTCGGCCTCCCGTTTTTGGTCACAAACGGTGGCGGCATGGGATTGGGCGACGTGAAATTATCTTTAGCCATCGGAAGTATTCTCGGACCTTCACTTGCGTTCACCGCGTTTGCGTTTGCGTTCATCTCTGGTGCGATGTTTGGAATGATTCATCGGAAATTCGCTCCGTTAGGTGAGGCGATTCCATTCGTTCCATTTATTCTCGCCGGTACAGTTCTCGCTGGGGGATATGCCATTTATGCTTTTCGCTAACAAAGACTTTGTGGGCATTGATTTCGGGAGCGAGCGAGTTCGGGTTGCTCTTTCTCGGGACACATTGTCAGGAAGGAAACTCGTCGCGGTGGCATCGCGAACGGCTCCTAGCACTCGGACGGGCGATATTTTTGACGATATTTCTGCCGTGGCGTATCTCGTAAGCGAGATGTTAGGCGAGTTATCGTTACACCGAGCGGCGGCAACGTGCGCTTTGCCGGCGACAATGTGCCGCCTTGAAAAGGCGCAGTTTCCGAAAATGTCGGCTTTCGAGCGACAACAAGCGGCACGAATACGAGCGGATCTCGTGCATCCCTCGATCGAGCATGTCGGAGTATGCCTTGTTCGCGAATCGCACACAAGAGACGATTTCATCGTTGGCACGGCTCCAAAAACGGCAGTACGTTCGCGCGTGGCCGTTCTGAGACGCGCAAAGTTACGGCCGCTTGCAATCGAACATGAGGGGCAAGCGCTCGCGAGGCTCTACCCGGAGGCCGATGCGATTCTCGATGTTGCGGGCCGATCGACTCGGTTGCACGTACTCGGCTCGGAGACCCCTGAGACGTTCATAGCTGCGCTAGGCAGCGACGAAATCACGCAAGGGATATCTCACGATCTCGGAGTGGATTCGTACTATGCGGAGCGTAGAAAGCGAATACTTGGTACGTCGGGGTCCGGAGACCGATCGGCACTATCTCTTATCCGAGCAATGTGCGAACTTGTTCGTAAAGCGCGGACTGCTGGCCGACAGATCAGAACGATCGCTCTTGTCGGTAATGGAGCTCGGATTGCCGGTCTACGGGAGTCCCTAGAATGTAGCTCCCAAGTTCGGGTTCTCGATGAGATACCGCCGGCGTTCTTGACGAGTGACTATCCTCTTGATGTTATGCGGGCCGCGCGTTGGGATTGGTCGCTGTGCGTTGCTTTGGCCTTCTACGGATCTGCCGCATAATGGTCAGCGTCAATTTTTTGGAAATTCACGAGAGAGAGCGTTTTCTATACCGCCTAGCCCAAGGAATTTCACATGGCGTACTACGCCCAATTGTCGTTCTGTCCGTCATCGGTATTATCACGCTAACCGCCCATGCTGTTCAGGAGCATGAACTGCATGGTCTGGATCGTGATGTTGCAAGGCTTCAGCATAAAAGTGACGTTCTCTCAATGAGAATCATCGGCCAACGCGCTAACCTTCACCACCTGCGCAAACTCATAGCCATCGATTCAGAGATATTTCAGGCGAGAAACAGTGGAGCAAAAATAACAAATATACATGCGACACTTGCAAATCTTCTCCACCCTAAAACGACATTGACGTCCATCGTGCAGGGGGGCGGGCCGATCATCCTAACCGGTACGGCCCCGACATACGCTGCAGTTGGATTTTCCTTAGGGCAACTGTCAAAATCGCTCGGTTCTGCGGACGTCGGGCTCGAAAGCGCTCGTTCATTGGAAATTCATCGTTCTGGAGATGGGGTCTCCTTTGTTTTACATGTTCGGATACCAGGTGCGTGTTGTCAGTCAACGCGATAAAAGTTTTGCCGGCGGTGCTTTGGATTCTATGCGGTTGCGCTGTGTTAACAAGCTATCGTTTTGTAATTGAGCCTGGGCATTCCCATATAGTAAAGAGACTTACTACTCGGAATGTTTTGGAATCGCGGATACAATCCGATGTTTCACTACTTCGGCTGTCTAAAGAGATTAGCCGACGCTCCCGAATCGCGCGGAAAGTGTTCGAGCAATCCGGAGTCGACCTTGGAACGACACTCGCCATCGGGCGATTCCTGCCGCATCTACAGTCGTTAGCTCAAGGACTGCATATTCGAATCCGCAGCATTCTTATTCAACGTAAGGTAAAAATTCCGAATAATGGTTTACTGATGTCCCGAGAAGCCAACATTGTTTTGCGTGGTTCGTTCCGAGATGAACTAACCTATTTGCGCAGTTTGACAAAATTTTCCGGACTCGCAGTTCGATTAGATGCGGCATCGTTTTCGGCACACGGTTCGGGGTCCGATGTGATTGCCAAAGCATCAATTTCGCTACTTTCCTCAGCGCCTCCACGAGAGAGAAAACGATGATTGTCTCAGATGAATTACGGTCGCAACTCTTCGAAATTGGGTTATCGTTACTCGTCGGTGGGTTAGTGTTAGCGTTCATTGACGGATCCGAGAATCTGTCGGCGCAGGCGGCCACGGCATCCTCGACCGGAAAAATCGTCGTTCCCTCGTTGCCGTTGATGATCGATGATGAAGTCGTTCCTCTCGTACGAGATCCGTTCTCTTACGACGTCAAAACGAGTCTAGGTGGAGGGTACTCGCCTGGGACGCTTCCGGCGAACGCCGGTGCGCGATGGATGCCACTTGTCGGTTCCGATGTTGGAACTGGGCTACGGCTGGTTGCGCTGTCAGTCGGCTCGCATTCGAGTGCGCTACTCGATGACTCGGGCTCACTCGTAACCGTCTCGAATGGGGACGTATTGCACGGACGCCGGGTGATACGAATTAGCGATTCTGGGATATTGTGGGATGACGGGAGTGTCTTGCGAGTACTCGGCGGAGTTGCGCCGTGAGGAGCCGCTTGTTCGGGGGGCTCCTCTGCTTAGCACTCGCCGGGTATTTTGGACGCGTAAGCGCAGGCCAAGGGGGGCGTATTACGCTCACCGTTGACTCTGCAGACTTGGGTTCCGTTGTTGCATTCCTTGCCTCGCAAGCGCATCGAAACATCGTTTTAGATGCCAGCGTAAAGCCGACGAAAATAACGTTACAGCTAAGAAATGTCACGTTCGATCAAGCGTTGAGTGCTATCGCAGCTGCAAATGATTTGGAGGTCAGGACCCAAAACGGCGTGTTGATTCTTGGAAGCACCGATGCCATGAATCGCGCGGGTGATGCCGGAGTTGTGCCGTTTGGAGCGGCCACTGTCGTCCTTGCTTTGCGATTTGCCAATCCATCCGACGTCGTGAAGGCATTAACCCCGGCCGTGGCATCCGGTACCGTGCTCGTCGCCGATGCCAGAACGCGATCCGTGATTGTGTCGGCGGATCCATTGACGATTATTCGCGTTCGGGCCCTAACAAAGGCGTTAGATCGTTCCCTTAAGGGGAGGACCGGAGTACGTTCGCCGCAGACTCTATCTTTGCGCTATATCAAGCCAAGCGCGTTCCTGGCGCATTTATCAGGCTTTATCGGTGTCCACGATGCAACCGCCGATGACGCTAGGAATATTGTGCTCATCTCAGGTGACGCTCGAGCTCGCGAGATAATCGCCCGTTACGCAGCTCAATTGGATGTAGCTCCAGCGCAAGTTCTCTTTGAGGTGAAAGTCGTCGATGTCACTCCAACTACGAGCGATATGAATGTAGGTCTCGAATTTGGCGGTATCGATGTGAAAGGGGCGCGGAGTATCGGATCGACCACCTATACGTTTGCCAATCGTACCATTCCGATCTTGGCACGATTAAATGCTCTCGTTTCCAACGGCCATGCCCAGATACTGGCGACGCCGCGCGTTACGACTCTGAACAACCAAGAAGCGAAGTTGTTGATTGGCGAGACCTATCCGGTGGTGACGCAAAGCTCCGCCTTTAGCGGCCAACAAGTCCAATACGTCGATATCGGCGTGAAATTACGCGTAACACCGATGATCGGTAGCGATGGTAGTGTGACGGCCGATTTGCATCCTGAATATTCGGAGCTTGTCGGCGTTACGCAAGCCGGGTTTCCGATCGTTGCTAATCGAAAAATCGACGCGACCTTGCGCGTTCGCGACGGCGAGACCATCGTCTTAGGTGGCTTGATGCGGGATGTTTCTTCCGAGACGATCTCTCGGGTGCCCTGGGTTTCGGAGATTCCTATTTTGGGGCAGATTTTTAAAAACAAACAGATGCATCACGAGCGTGATGAGGTGGTGTTCCTCATCACGCCGCATGTGATTGCTCCTAACGCGAAACCGCCGGCGCAGTAAAGCCTTGCTTGGCGAGTGCGCTCGTCATTTGCTCGAAGGCATCGTTCGTGTTTGCAGCTTTAAACGTCGTCTGCACGGCGTGCCAGGCGGCAGCGCACGCATTGAGTCGGCAACGATCGGCAAGATAGCGATAGATGTCGATCAATTTTTCCGTGGGGTAGGCGCCTTTGGCCGGATGTAACGCGGCTGTCCACGCCGCAGCCGCATCGGCTTTGAGCATTGCCGGTTGCGTTTTTGCGATATCGGTAATCACCAATGCGCCGCTAGCATTCGGGCGCACGGCTAGGAGCACGGGGACGCGTCCGGGTTGGCAGGCATGGCAATCATCGAACGGGCCGCTGACGTGCGAGGCAATCGCATCGTGCTTGGCATCGAGATGCACGACGTGGCCCGCCGAAATCGGATCCCAATCTTGGGTGATCGCATAGGAGACCGGAAGGTACGAGCGCTTCTTCGCATTCCAGGCAAGAATGATGGATGTATCGCTACAGTTTGCACCGCAGGTATAGCCGGTTGCAACAAAGTCCGCTTGGGTTTGGCCGGAAAGACGGGCGAGGTAGGGTTTGGTAAAACCGACGCCCATGATCTCTTTGATCGTCCCATTTTCGAGAACGCTATGAAACACGACGTTCCAAGGATTTGCCCGGTAGGTTTTTTGCCCGGCATTGTTGATCGCCAGATCGCCGCGAACCTTATAGGTTGGGATACCATTGCTATCGCGCGAGACGACGGTTGCCGTTGCCGAGAACGTCATTGAGGTTGAGCCCAACGTCGCCTTTGCGGTCGTTTGGGTTGGTTTGCCACCGGGACCGGCGCCAAGAAGTGCCACGATGGCACAGGCGGAGACGATTCGATAAAATTGCATGCGACAAAAGTGCGCTATATGATGCGCGGCCGCCTGCTTCTTAGGAATCTGCACGCCCCACGAGGAAAAGACCCGGCATCCATGTCCGAACTTGCAAAGAACTACGATCCGGCCGCCGTCGAGGCTGCACGCTATGCCTGGTGGGAGTCGACCGGCGTCTTTCATGAAGAGCCGGATCCGGCGCGTCCTCCGTTTCTCATCTGCATGCCGCCGCCCAACGTCACGCGGCGGGCGCACTTAGGCCATGGATCCACCTACACGACGATGGATGTCCTGACTCGCTATCATCGCATGCTCGGTGATAATGCGGATTGGTTGCCGGGCCTAGATCACGCGGCCATTGCTACGGAATCCGTGCTGATCAAAGAACTGAAAACCGAGGGTACCTCGCGCGAGGCCCTGGGCCGCGATGCGTATATCGAACGCGCCTGGGATTGGTCGCGCACCTACGGTGGAACGATCAACCAACAATTTCGCACGATGGGATTCGGCCCCGATTGGCAGCGCGAGCGCTTTACCATGGATGATGGCCTCTCGGCCGCCGTGGCAAAAGTGTTCGTGCAACTGTATCGCGAGGGCTTGATCTATCGGGGCAAACGCCTCGTGAATTGGGATCCCAAAGCGCAGACGACCGTCTCGGATGCCGAAGTCGATCACATCGAACGCGATGCCCACCTTTGGCGCATTCGCTATCCGCTTGCGGCGTCGCCGGAGGCCCCCGATGGCATTGTCGTCGCGACGACGCGACCCGAAACGATGCTGGGCGATGTCGCTATTGCCGTTCACCCTGATGATGAGCGTTACGCGTACCTGATCGGTAGCGACGTCTTAGTCCCGCCGTTATTAGAGCGCCGCGTTCCGATTATCGCCGATGCCTCGGTCGAACGCGAATTCGGCACCGGTGCAGTGAAAGTCACGCCGGCGCATGATCCGACGGATTATGAGATCGGTTTGCAACACGGGTTGCCAATGCCCTCGATCCTGGATGCGCAAGCGCGCATCAGCGGAGCGGAAGTTTCCGTTGGCCGCTACGAGGGCATGGATCGTTTCGTTGCTCGCGCGGCGATTCTCGATGATCTGCGTTCGAAGGGATTGCTCGTTGCCGAAGAAGCCTATCGTCATGCCGTCTCGGTGAGCGAACGTAGCGGCGAGATTATCGAACCGTTGCTCTCGTTGCAGTGGTTCGTCTCGATGAAACCGTTGGCCGAGCCTGCGCTGCGCGCGTATCACGATGGTCGTCTCACATTCGCGCCCGAACGATACGGCAAAACGTACGAGCAATGGCTTACCAATATTCGCGATTGGAATATTTCTCGGCAAGTGTGGTGGGGGCATCAGCTTCCTGTTTGGTATACGCCCGATGGCGGCATCGTTGTAGCCCACACGCAAGAAGAAGCCGAGCAAATCGCTCGCGACGAACATGGCGGCGCTGCGTTGCGTCGCGATCCCGATACGCTCGATACGTGGTTCTCCTCGGCAATTTGGCCCTTCTCGATTCTCGGCTGGCCGGAAAAGACGGAAGAGCTCGCCTGTTGGTACCCATCGAGTGTGCTGATCACCGGATGGGAAATTATCTTTTTGTGGGTGGCCCGTATGGTGATGCTCGGAGAGCATTTCATCGGGGAGCTTCCCTTTGGAACCGTGTTTATCACGCCGTTGGTTTTTGATGCGCAGGGACGTAAGATGAGCAAATCCCTCGGAAATGCGATTGATCCGATGGACTTAGTTGCGAAGTTCGGTGCGGATGCGTTCCGCATGGGCGTGTTGCGGCAGATGCGATTGGAAGCTCAGGAATTACGCTTTCAGGAATCGCGCTGCGAAGAGGCGCGAAATTTTAACAACAAGATCTGGAACGCAACGAGGTTTGCCTTGAGTCTGGGCGAGGGCTTGCCTCCGGCGAGTACCTTACCGGCACGTGAGCAGCAGACGTTGGCCGATCGCTGGATCCTTTCGCGATTGCACGCCGTTGTTATGGAAGTTGCAACGTGTTTTGATTCCTATGATTTCGGCAATGCCGCCGATGCGATTTGGCGGTTCGTCTGGTACGAACTCTGCGATTGGTACGTCGAGGCAACGAAAGTTCCGCAAGCACTAACGACGCGCGCGGCCGTCCTTTCGTTTGCGCTCAATACCGCGATGCGCGTTTTACATCCCATCGAGCCGTTTATCAGTGAAGAAGTGTGGCAAGCATTACCGCACGACGGCAAGACGATCGTTACGGCGAGTTGGCCCGATCGGCAAGAGATTCCGCTGGATTCCGAGGCGGAACTGCGCTTTGCCACCGTGCAGACGGTGGTGGAGCGGCTGCGAAATCTTCGCGCCGAAATGGGCCTCAAAGATCGCGATGTGTTCGAACTCGCAATCCCCGAGAATCTCCCCGAAGACGATGCTGCGCTCATCGCTCGCTACACCAACGGGCGCATGGCCGCGGTTGCGGCGGTGGGCCAAACTTGGGAGGAGACCGTCTCCGCCGTCTTCGGTCGCGCGCCGCGAGAGCTGATGTTGGCGCGGTTGCGCAAAGATCGGGAGCGGCTTCTTGCCGAAGTCGACCGTGGCGAGAAGAAGCTCGCTAATGAATCATTCGTCGCCCGCGCTGCGGCCGAGGTCGTTGCCGCCGAGCGCGAGAAGTTGGCAACGTACCGTGACGAGCTTGCCTCGACCGTCGCCACTCTCGCCGAAATCGGAGAGCCAGCATGAACGCCACATCACAGCTTCGGGAGCTGATCGGAGCCAGCGAGATCGAACGCATCATCGCCCGACTCGCTCACCAGATCATCGAACCCGACGATGCCCAGGACGGGCTCGTTCTCATCGGCATTCGCCGCGGTGGAGAAAACCTGGCGCGCCGATTAGCCGCGCACATCGAGCGGATTACCGGTTCGGCGCCTGCCCTCGGGTTCTTAAATATCACGCTCTATCGCGACGACCATGTTACCCATGAAATGCCGGAGTCGGAAATTCCGTCGCATATCGTCGGCCGGACGGTCGTTATCGTCGATGACGTGCTCTTCACCGGTCGAACGATTCGCAGTGCCCTCGATGCGATCATGGATCTCGGCCGGCCGGCGGCTCTTCGTTTGTGTGTGCTGATCGATCGCGGATCGCATGAATTGCCGATTACAGCGGATTACGTCGGTCGCTCCATTCCGACGAGCCGCCGTGAACGCATTTCCGTTGCGATTGCGCCGAGTGCTCGTAACGACGATAGTGTGACCATCGATGCACGTACGTCGTAGTCTGCTCGATCTCGACGATCTTTCTGCGCCGGATCTGCACTATATTCTCGATTACGCCGAACGCATCGAATCGTCACCCGACGTTCGCACGCTCGAAGGTGTGGCGTGCGCAAACCTGTTTTTCGAGCAATCCACGCGGACGTTTGCATCGTTTAACCTTGCGCAGCTTCGGCTGGGGGCCCACCTCGTCAATCTTTCACCTAAAGATTTAAGCCTCGCTACGAAAGGTGAAACGATCGAAGATACCGTGATCACCTTGGCCGCAATGGGATTTTCGCTCTTGGTCGTCCGGCACAGCGAGGCGGGATTTCCTATCCGTGTTGCCAAGGCATTCGATGGACACGTTGTTAATGCTGGCGACGGCGGACGCGCGCATCCAACGCAAGCACTTCTCGATCTCTATACCTTATGTCGAGAGTTCGGCCCACTCGCAGGACGACGAATCGCGATCGTCGGTGACATCGCGCATAGCCGCGTCGCACATTCCTTGATTCACGGTATTCGCCGCCTCGACGGGGAGGTAACGCTCGTCGGTCCGCAATCGTTTGCCACCGAAGACGATGCTGCTGATGGTGTTTTGATCTCGCGTGATTTTGATGCGGTGCTCACGGATGTCGATGCCGTCGTATTGCTTCGTATTCAGCACGAGCGGTTCGATGCAATGCCGCTTTCCATGGAAGAGTACACACGCGATTTTCAGCTTAATGCGCAACGCCTGGCAAAATTGGCAACGCACGCGATCGTTTTGCATCCCGGTCCGTATAATCGTGGCATCGAACTCGATGAAAGCGTCCTCTCGTATGCCGGATGGCGCTATGCGCGGCAAGTTGCCGCCGGAGTGCCGATACGTATGGCGGTGCTCGATTTTCTCGTTCACGGCATGCGCTAGCCCGTGACGACAACCGTTTTGCGGGGCGGTCGGATCGTCGATCCATCGCAACACCTTGATATGGTTGCCGATCTCGTCGTGCGCGATGGAATCATTGTTGCAATCGGCGAGCATGGCGATTCGGATCGCGATGCACAGGATATCGACGTTAGCGGATGCGTTGTGGCGCCTGGGTTCATCGATATGCACGTGCATTTACGCGAGCCCGGCTATCCTGAAAAAGAAACGATTGCAACCGGTACGAAAGCGGCCGTACGCGGTGGATTCACCACCATCGCATGCATGCCGAACACGAACCCGGCGCTGGATTCCGTTGCGACATTGCACACTCTGGCCGATTTGATCGATGCTCACGCCGCGTGCCGAGTTGTGCCCATCGCCGCGATCACTGCGGCCCGTCGCGGCGAAGACTTGCTCGATTATCGCGCCCTTTCGGCCGCCGGAGCGGTAGCCTTTTCCGACGACGGCAATACGGTGATGGATGCCCGCGTACTTCGCGATGCGGCGTTTGCCGCTCGCGATATTCCAGGCCCATTTATTTCTCATGCTGAAGATGAGCTGATCAAGGGCGTTGCGGTGATGCATGAGGGTGAAACCTCGCGACGGTTAGGCGTTCCGGGGAGTCCGGGCGTAGCAGAAGATGTGATCGTCGCGCGCGACGTGCTTATCGCCGGAGATACGGGAAAGGCTTGGCATATCGCGCATACGTCGACGCGCATCGCTTTGGATCTTGTTCGTTTTGCTCGCGCGCGTTCCATCGACGTCACCTGCGAACTCACGCCGCATCATTTGGTGTTTACCGATGAAGCCGTTGCCCAATTGGGTGCCGCAGCGAAAGTCAACCCTCCGTTGCGCTCTGGGGATGACCGCCGCGCTTGCCTCGACGCGGTACGCGATGGGACGGTCGATGTGTTCGCCACCGATCACGCTCCGCATACTGCGAGTGAAAAGCATGCCGATTTATCGCATGCAGCCGTCGGGTTCACGGGGTTGGAAATCGCTGTCGGTGCGTACGCCTACGCCTGCCCCGGGCTGTCCGATGCGCGATTCATCGAATTGTGTAGCACCAACCCGGCACGCATCCTGAATTTACCGGGCGGCACGCTACGTTTGGGATCTCGCGCGGATATCACCGTGTATGCCGATCGACCGTGGATCGTTGATCCGTTGGAGTTTGCCAGTAAAGGCAGAGCAACGCCCTTTTCCGGGATGACGCTACCGCGCCAAGTCGTGTTGACGCTCGTCGGTGGCCGGGTTGCTCACCGAGGGTTGCCCTGACGCCCGAGTTACGCGAACGGGAATCCCATTGAGCGCAGCGTTGCCGGTGAGCGTATCGATGGTATCGCCTCCGGTGAGATCGTTATAACTTGCGCCCGGTTTTTCTGTTGCCACGCTGAGCTGTATTCCGTCGCGATCGTGGCCGAAGCCGTGGGGCAAGCACACGACACCGGGCTTCATATCCGAACTCACTTCAAGGGGAACGGTAACGCATCCGTTCTCCGTTGCGATGTCCACAAGTTCGCCTTCACTTAACATGCGATCCGCAGCATCGTCGGGATTCATCAAGATCGTGCAGCGATCGGCTCCACGCATGAGTCGTGGAGTGTTATGCATCCACGAATTATTGCTGCGTAATTGTCGACGGCCGATGAGGAGCAGAGCATCGCTTTGTTCGTGTTGTGAAGCGAGGCGCGAGAGATCGGAGGTGATTGCCGGTGGAGTGAGGTTGATGCGCTTTCCTTCGGTGCACAAACGTTCCGGAAAGACCGAACGCAGCGGGCCGTAATCGACGCCGTGCTCATGCGTGCGCAACTCGGCCAGTGAGGTTGCTCTCGGGCCGGCAGCCAGCGCGGCATCGATGCGTTGCATCGGCGTTGGACTCGCGCTCGCGCCAAGCCGTTGGCTCAACGCGGCGAAGATCTGATAATCGTAGCGTTGGTCCTCATCGAGAATGGCAACGGGATCGTTGATCCGTGCGGTGTTACGAACGGCAAAATGGTGAAAGACGGCATCGTAGTGCTCGGTCTCAAGACCAACGGCTGGCGGCAGAATGACGTGTGCGTGGCGCGTCGTTTCGTTGCGATACGGATCGATACTGAGCATAAAATCAAGCGTTGCTAGGGCTTCATCGAGGCGCGTGCCATTAGGGGTGGAAAGGACGGGGTTTCCTGCGATGGTAATGAGTGCTCGAATTTGGCCGGGGCCCGGCGTGAGAATTTCGTCCGCCAATGTGGCAACGGGGAACTCGCCGTCGAATTCAAGCAGCCCACGAACGCGAGAGCGGCGCACCGGTGGGCGCGAGCGCGACATCCGTACGAGATCAAACGCCGGCTCCGTGAACATCGCGCCACCCGGTTCATCGAGATTTCCCGTGACGCTATTGAGAACGATGATGAGCCACTGGCAGAGCCCACCGAACGCTTGCGTTGAAAGGCCCATGCGTCCATAGGCAACGGCATGGTTTGCTCCTGCAAACGATCTTGCTAGCCGAACAATGTGTTCTGCGTGAATGCCGCAGCGCGCCGAAACGCTGTGCGGTGAAAAATCTGCAACGAGATGTTTGAGCGTTTCAAGGCCGTCGGTGTGATCGGCGAGGCGCCCGAGATCGGCGAGTTGCTCTGTGAGAATGACGTGGAGCATGGCCAGGAGCAGAAGCGCATCGGTCCCCGGTGTGATGAAGTGGTGCTCATCGGCGATGGCTGCCGTTTCGGTGCGCCGTGGATCGATGACAACGAGACGCCCGCCACGCGTTTGCAAGCCACGCAGGCGTTCGCGCATTCCCGGCGCCGTCATTAGGCTCCCATTGGATGCGATGGGATTGGCCCCGAGTACAAAAAAGAAATCGGTTCGATCGATATCGGGAATAGGAAGGAGGAAGTGATGCCCGAGCATCGCTTGCGCAGCCACATGATGTGGAAGTTGATCCACGCTTGTGGCGCTATAGCGTTGCGTGGTTCCGATGGCCCGGAGAAGTGCTGACCACCCGAGCAGCGTTCCGCTGTTATGTACCGTCGGATTTCCGACGTAGAAGGCAACGGCATCGGGAGAGTACGTTGCGATGACCTCGCGCAAACCGTTGACGGCGATGTCAAAGGCATCATCCCAGTCGCGCGTTTGCCAGCCGCTTTGGGTGCGAATGTGCGGGGAGCGCAAACGATCCGGATCGGCGTGGAGATCGATTAACGCCGTGCCTTTGGGGCAGATTGCGCCTCGCGAAAGCGGATCATCGGAATCGCCGCGCAAATCGGTGACACGCCCACCACTGATCGTGATTTTCAGGCCGCAAATAGCTTCGCAAAGATTGCAGGCACGAAAGTGCGTTCCGTCGCGTAGGATGCTCATCGCAATTCCCTATGACCCGTGGAAGAGTGGCGTTTTCAGCAATCCGTTCACGACGAATTGCACCGCTAGCGCGGAAAGAATAATGCCGAGAACGCGTGTGACGACGTGGATCGCCGTCGACCCGATCCGGTGCGTAAATTTCGCCGCTCCGCGCATACACAGCCATGCGATGCCCAATGCGGCGGCAAAACTCAACGCCACAAGGAGTTCGAGTTGCGGATAACCGTGAGCGTTACTGACGAGCAACAAGACAGTCGCGATCGTTCCCGGCCCGGCAATGAGCGGTATGGCCAGCGGAAAAACGGCCGGATTTTCCCCGGCAAGTGCTGCGCGCTCCTCATCCTCGGTGCTGCGTGCGCCCGTATTGCGTCCGAAGAGCATATCGATGGAGATGAGAAAAAGCAGTATGCCGCCGGCGATCGTGAATGCGGGGAGCGTGATACCGAGATAATTGAGGATGGTCGGGCCGACAACTCCCATGAGAATCATCACGATGCCGGCTACGAGCACGGCCTCGTTACAAATACGGGCTCGGCGTTTCGGATCGAAGCGTTGCGTCGTGGTTACGACAAAAGGCATCATCCCGATGGGATCGATGATCGTAAATGCCGTCGCAAAGGCGGTCGCCCCAAAATGCCAATCCATCTCCAGCGTGTACGGGCCGTAGCGGCGGACTCCTGGGCCGACATGGCGAATTGGAAAGCTCGATGAATCACCGTGCGGCCCTCTTTTTAGCCGATGGATCTCGCTTCGATGGCCTTGGCTTGGCGACTGAGGGCATCGCCCTCGGCGAAGCCGTTTTTTTTACCGGTATGACCGGATATGAAGAAGCGCTGACCGATCCGTCGTATGCCGGTCAACTGCTGACCTTCACCTACCCGATGATCGGAAACTACGGCATTTCGGGCGACGCCGCTCAGTATCGTCGCGTTTGCGCTGCGGGAGCGATCGTTAAACACCTGGCGTTCGAGCCGTCGCATCACGCGTCGAAAATGTCGCTGCCCGCATATCTCGATGAGCAACACGTCCTCACGATGCACGATGTCGATACGCGGGCATTGACGATTGCGCTTCGCGAACACGGGACGATTTGGGCCGCTCTCGCGGTCGGCGAGACGGCACTCGCGCAGGCCGAAGAGCGATTAACGGCATTTGTGCGCACCGCCCATACGCGAGATTTGGTCCCATCGGTGGCGCCCAAGGCTGCATCGGAAGTCGGTACCGTCGGTGGTCCCCGCGTGACGCTCATCGATTGCGGGGTAAAGCGCGCGATTCTTCGCGATCTTAGTGCACTTGGTGCGCATATTACCGTATTGCCCTATGATGCCGATGCGCAAACGATCCTCGCAACGTCGCCGGCGGCCGTCGTGATTTCGCCGGGACCGGGAGACCCGACCGATCTCGTGCAAACGCAAGCGACGCTCAAGGAACTCATCGGGAAAGTGCCGCTCTTCGGCGTCTGTTTGGGACACCAACTATTGGCTTTAGCATGCGGGGCAAAAACCTATAAGCTGCCCTACGGTCATCGCGGAGGGAACCATCCGGTCAAAGACCTCGTTCGTAACGACGTGTTAGTGACTGCACACAATCATGGGTATGCCGTCGATGCGGCAACCTTACCCGATGATTTGGAAGCGACGATGGTCAACCTTAACGATGGAACGAACGAGGGATTTCGGCATCGTCATCTCCCCATTGCGGCAGTGCAATTCCATCCGGAAGCGTCGCCCGGCCCGTACGACGCACGTTCGATATTTGCGCAGTGGTTCGAAGTAGCCGGGTTGCTCGCGGCACATTCCTAACACTCCTCGCGTTCATCGCGTGTGGTGTGTTTGGATCTCCCGTTCGCGCGCAGTCGCTCGCGCGACTTCACGTTGAGTCGTTCGTTCTTTCCAGCGATACGGCGTCTCCAGTCGTGGAGAAGCCTTTTCATCTCGAACTTGTCATTCACGTCAAAGAACGCATCAACCAACTTGAAAATGTTGTGTTGCCGCCGTTTGTGGGGCTCGATATTCTCGGCGATGAATCGACAACGACACAATCGACTCAAGGGACCACGTATGACGAACGCTTGACGGTTGTTGCGCATGGCAGTGGGAGGCTGGTGATTTCGCCGGCATACCTCGATGCGATCGACGCGCGCGATGGTGCGGCAAAACGCTTTCTCTCGAATAGTCTCACGCTGACGATTGCGGGCCCGATACAGGCGCCGTTTCAGAAATCGGTTATTTTCAATCGCGTGAGTGCAGATATTACGGTATTTGTGCGTATCGTAGGCTGGCTCTTTGCCTTTGCTTGTCTCGTTCTCATCGTTATCGTTCTGCTGCGCCGCAGGCCACAACCGCTGCCCGTAACGGTGCTGCCGCCCGCCGTGCCGCAACAACCCGACATTCCCTTTGATCCGCGAGCACCACTTCGCGACGCGCTGCAACGATTACAAGCGGAGCCGACGCGTGCGCATGCCCTATCCGCGCGTCTTCGCTTACGTGAATTGCTCGGCATTCCCGAAGGAGCAACGCTTTCCGATGCGCTTGGCTCCGCAAATGCCCGATCTGCCACGGTAAAACGTGCGCTTGAGGCGGCGGAGCGTGCCGCGTTCGTGTATGATGAGGGACTCGATGATGCCATTCGTGATTTCATTCCAACGCTGAGGGAGATGCTCACATGACGGCCACTCCGAACCACTTGCGTGAAGCGCTTGCCCGCACGATCGTTGGACAGCGCGATGTCATCGACGGCGTTCTT
>VFSW01005972.1_pt1 | contig 17951 bp, 13 predicted proteins | sample 5358111 | NCBI WGS metagenome assembly VFSW01 (sample SAMN11554181, study PRJNA540505) | mine drainage metagenome | isolation source: sediment from site ElyBrook_90M | place: USA: Ely Copper Mine, Vershire, VT | collected 2017
GCTCGCCGGCGGTAGCTGCCGAAGACGGCCTCGACGAACACGCGGCCCAGCGCGGAAGCTCTCCAGATTCTGGCGCACCAGCGCGTAGAGCGCTGTCTCCGTGGGACGGCGCGGCTGATATGCGGGGCCGAGGGCGGGCACGGCGAGCCGTGCTTCGCGGGGCGTGCCAGCGCGGCACCGAGGGATCCCGTGCGGTTACGGGCGCGGGCATCTGTCCGGGACAGGCCTGCACCTGTCCGCGGCCACATGGAACAGGCTAAGAGAGGAGTGAGGAGAAGGCGATTCGCGCGCCCTTCTCCCTCGACGTGCTGCAGCCTCTCCCCATCGACCCCCTGCTCCTCGCGATCGTCGCGTCTCTGCGCGACAACCCCACGCTCGTGCTCGAGGCGCCGCCCGGCGCGGGCAAGACCACCCGCGTGCCGCGCGCGCTCTACGACGCGGGGATGGCCGACCACGGCGAGATCGTCGTCCTCGAGCCACGCCGGCTGGCGGCGCGCATGGCGGCAAGGCGCGTGGCCGACGAGCTCGGGGACGAGGTCGGCGGGGTGGTGGGCTACCAGGTGCGGTTCGAGGACGCTTCGAGCCCTCGCACCCGCATCCGGTTCGTCACGGAAGGTGTGCTGGGCCGCAAGCTCATCGCCTCGCCCGAGCTGGCGGGGGTGGCCGTCGTCGTGCTCGACGAGTTCCACGAGCGGCACCTGCAGGGGGACGTCGCCCTCGCGCTGGTCGAGCGGCTGCGACGCACGCGGCGGCCCGATCTGCGCGTGGTCGCGATGAGCGCGACGCTGGCCACGGAGCCCCTGGCTGCACACCTGGGAGCCCCCGTGCTGCGCAGCGAGGGCAAGCGATTCGACGTCGCGATCGAGCACCTGCCCTCGCCCGACGACCGGCCGCTCGCCTCGCAGGTCGCATCTGCCGTGCGGAGGCTCGTGCTCGAGGGGCTCGACGGCGACGTGCTGGTGTTTCTGCCCGGCGCCTCCGAGATCCGCAAGGCGCGCGAGACGTGCGAGAAGGTGGCCGCGGAGGCCGACCTGATCCTGGTGCCGCTGCACGGCGATCTGTCCCCCGACGAGCAGGACGCCGCCGTCCGTCCGGGCCCCCGGCGCAAGATCATCCTGTCCACCAACGTCGCCGAGTCCTCGATCACCATCGAGGGAGTGAGCGCGGTGGTGGACTCCGGTCTCGCGCGCGTGGCGTCCCAGGCGCCCTGGTCGGGTCTGCCGCGCCTCCGCGTCGAGAAGATCAGCCGGGCGTCGGCCACGCAGCGTGCGGGACGCGCGGGCAGGACGAGGCCCGGACGGTGCCTGCGGCTGTACACGCGCGCCGATCTCGATTCGCGGCCCGAGCACGACGCGCCCGAGATCCGCCGGCTCGATCTCGCGCAGACGGTGCTCGAGCTGGCGGCGCTCGGAGCTCGCGACGTCCCCTGGCTGGAGGCTCCTCCCGAGGCCCACGTGAAGGCTGCGTCCGAGCTGCTCGTGCGTCTCGGAGCCCTCGACACGTCGGGGGTGGTCACCTCGACCGGCCGGGCCATGCTGCGCTTCGCGGTCCATCCGCGTGCGGCTCGCGTCGTCGTCGAGGGCGAGCGGCGCGGGGTCCCCGAGGATGCCTGCGTCGCGGCGGCGATCCTGGCCGAGGGCGACATCCGGGTCGCGGCGCGTGCCCGCTTCGCCGATGGCCGCACCCACGACGCCGCGACGGAGGCGAGCGACGTGGGCGCGCTGGTCGATCGGTTCGACGAAGCGCGCGACGCCCGATTCCGGGAGGGAGCGCTGCGATCCGCGGGTCTCGACGCCGGTGCGACCCGCGCGGTCGCGAGAGCCTCGGAGCAGCTCGCGCGAGCCACCCGTCGAGCCGAAAGCTCGGGGGGGACCGCCGACACGGCCCTGCGAATCGCGCTGCTCGCCGGCTATCCCGACCGGGTGGCGAAGAGGGTGCGCCCGGCAGGACGCCAGGTGGCCCTCGCGGGAGGAGGAGTCGCGGAGCTGGCCGAGACGAGCGTCGTGCGCGATGCCGAGTGGCTCGTGGCGCTCGACGCGGAGGAACGGGCGCGCGGAGCCCGCGGAGGGGTCGTGGTGCGCCTGGCGAGCGCCATCGAGCCCGAGTGGCTCCTCGATCTGTATCCGGGCGACGTCGTCGAGAAGCTGGAGGTCTCGTGGGATGGGAGCGCGGAGCGGGTACGGGCCAGGGACGTCATGCTCTGGGAGGGGCTGGTGCTGCACGCGTCGGAGGGCACGGGTAGCGGGGGAGAGCAGGTGTCGCGCGTGCTCGCCGAGGCTGCGCTGGCCGCCGGACCGCGGGCGTTCGCGAACGGCGACGCGCTCGACCGGTGGCTGGCCCGTGCGCGCTTCGCTGCCTCGGTGGACCCCTCGATACCCGCGCCCGACGACGCCCAGGTCCGCGCGGCGCTCGTGGCGCTGTGCGCGGGCCACAGCAGCTTCGCGGAGCTACGAGCGGCCGGCCTGCTGGACACCTTGCGTGCGTCGCTCGGCCGTCATGCGGCCGACGTGGACCGGCTCGCCCCCGAGAGAGTGACACTCGCGCGAGGCCGATCGTGCGTGGTGAGCTACGAGCCGGGCAACCCCCCGGGGATCCCCGCGCGTATGCAGCACTTCTGCGGGACGCGGGCCGGCCCGCGCAGCGGGGGGGGGCGGGTGCCTCTGGTGCTCGAGCTGAACGCACCCAGCGGTCGCGCGCAGCAGGTCACGACGGATCTCGCCGGGTTCTGGCAGCGGCACTACCCGGCGCTCCGCCGGGAGCTGATGCGCAAGTATCCACGGCATGCGTGGCCGGAGGACCCGACCGCTCCCCCCGATGCCGTCCGTCGTTGACGCCCCTTCAGAAGCCGGGGCCGGGTCGATCGGGGAGAGGGGCCGGCGCAGGAGCGGGCTTCGGAGTAGCCGACGGACGCGGTTTCGCGGGCGGGCGAGCCGGCATGGCCGAGGCGACGGGAGCCGCCGATGCGCTTGCCGCGGTCGGCTCATCCAGCACCGGGAGCGAGAGGGTTGGAGCAGGAATGGGAGCGACCGGGTTCGTCGGAGGAGGCGTCGCGCTGACGGTTACCGAGGGCGGCGTCGTGGAGGGCGCCCGAGCCAGGCCCCGCTGCCTTGCCAGCAGCAACGAGCCGACGACCAGCACCAGAGCCATGGGCGCCACGACCGCCACCGCCAGCGCGGCACGCGAGGTGGGAGGTTGGGTCGTCCCGGGGAGCGAGCGAACCTGGGGCTCTTCGCTCGCTGCGGCAGGCCGCTCCGGGGGCCACTGGATGGGAACGACCCCATCGGCCATCAGCGGAAGCGCCCGAACGGTGACGATCCGGCCCGGGACAGGCTCGAGCCCTTCGGTCCCCTCGGGCCCCCGCGCACCTGGCACGGGCGGGGGCACCACGAGGCTGCGCGTCGCCGCCTGGCGATCGACCGCTTCGCCACCCGCTGCAGTGATCGGCAGGCTGACCGCGAGCGGCGGCCCCACCGTGGGGACCGCCATCCCCCGCACGGTCGTTCTCTGTTGCAGCTGGACGGATTCCGGCACCTCTGGACCGGCCGCGGGAGCCACGACGTGCGGCCCACCCGGAACGCCCTGAACGACGTTCACCAACGCGGCGGCCGGAGGGGCGTCGAGGAGGGCGAGACCCGTGGCTCCGTTCTCGGTCGACGAGTGTCTGGGGTCCGACCCGAGGGCGCGCTTCAGGTTTCGCAGGCTCGCCGCGAACGAGTGGGCGTCGCGCGGCCGGCCATCCGGCAGCTTCGCGAGCGCGGCCGCGACGAGCTTCTCGAGCTCGCGCGGTACGGGAACGAAGCGTGACAGCGCGGGCGCGGTGCGATGCAGGTGCGCCCCGGCGATCTGATGCGCATCACCCTGATCGTCGAACGGGCCCTTGCCTGCGATCATCTCGAAGAGCACGAGCGCGGCGCAGTAGATGTCCATCTGCGGCGCCGGGTTCTCGCCGCGCAGCTGCTCGGGGGATGCGTAGCGAAGCGTGCCCAGAAAGCGCCCCGCCGTCTCTCGCGGCCCGGAGTCGAGGAGCGAGACGATGCCGAAGTCGAGGAGCTTGGTGACCGTGATGTTCGCGCTGGTGCGGTGCAGGAAGATGTTGTCGGGCTTGACGTCGCGGTGGATGACGCCCTTGTCGTGGGCGTGGTCGAGGGCGTCGAGCAGATCGATGGCGATGTGGAGCGCGTGGGGCAGCTCCAGCATCCCCTTCTTCTCGAGGATGAGGCGCAGCGACTGCCCCGACAGCCGCTCCATCACGTAGTACGGCAGGCGCAGCTCGTCGGCGGTGATGCCCGCCGTGATGACCTCGACGATGTTCGGATGGTGCAGCCGGGCGAGCGTGCGCGCCTCGTTCTGCATGCGCCGGGCGAGGTCCTCGCGCGCGCCCAGCTGCGGGTGCAGGGTCTTGAGGACGTAGAGCTTGCCGATGGACGTGTCTTCCACGTCGTAGACGGTGCCCATGCCCCCTGCGCCGATGCGCCGGACGACCCTGTAGACGCTGCCCGGGATCTCGGCTCCGGGCGGATACTCGCGAGGACCGGGGGACATGCGAGGTGTGGCCAAGTGTAGCACCTCCGCCCGGCGAGTCGCGACGACCGTTCACCACCCTTTGCAGCTGGCGCGCATCGCGGGGCTCACCTCGGAATCGATGTCGCCGAACAGATAGGCCGCTCCGTCGCGACCGACGGCGACCGCCTCGTTGTTGAGCGTGCCCAGACCCTCGATGGGCATGAGCGACCCGGAGGGCTCGGTAACCACGTAGGTGGCAGAGCCGCCATAGACGTTGGTCGTCACCAGCAGCGTGGCGGCGGCCGGTCCGGCCGCTGCCCCGAACGCGCAGTCGCTCAGCGAGCCCGCTGGCACCATGCCGCGCCCCAGGCGCATCGGAGGCCGCAGATCGTCCGCGACGAGGCGGTCCCCCTCGAAGACCAGGCAGTCGAGCTCCGCGGAGGCGCGACTCGCGGCGTACCCCGCGCACCGTGCCGATGTGTCGCGGGGACGCAGGCACAGGCCCTCGTAGTTCCTGCCGCAGTTGACGTCGTGGAGGTCGGGGCACGCCTGCGGCGCGGGGCCGAGCGGGTAGGCGTCCTGATCGCGTCGAAGGCCGCCCTGGCCATCGGGGACGAAACGCCGTACGGCCCCGGACGACGTCAGCGTGTAGAGCGCGCCGCCGCCACCGCCCGCGTGCGCGGCCACCCACGCAATCCCTTCGAGGTCGTCGCTCGCAGCCCGGTCGAGCGGGAGCTTGAGCGCACGCGTGGGCCCGGACGGAACGCGCATCAGGAGGGCCGCGCCATCCCGGCCCGAGTCCGAGACGACGAGGATCTCGCGCACGCCCGGCAGCAGCTCGACCTCCGCAGCGGCCGAGGCTTCGGCAACCGAGAGCGTGGCCGGGAAGGTCGGGTCGGTCTTGCAGGCGGGCCCGGACGTGGACCCTTGCTGCGTTGCAGAGCCGGCGTCGGACGAGGCCGCGGTGGCTCGGTGATCACACGCGCCACAGGCGAGGGGCGCGGCCAGGGCCAGCCAGGCGCTGTGGCGTCCGAGCGGCATCGATCGTTCTGTAGCACGCGGGGTCGTGCGGGTTCACCGCCAGCCCGCGTCGACGCTCATGTCGGGACACCAGGCCTTGCTCCTGGGAGCGGGCTCCACACCGTGCCATGCGCGCTTGACGGGCGAGTCGGCCCGCAGGTAGCCGTCGCGCAGCAGCACGTCGTAGCCGATGACCGGCCCCTGACCGGAGAGTGCGGCCATGACGTGGGGGAAGTCGTCGACGAAGAAGTGCACGCCGTCCTCGGCGAGGTCGATCTGCGACCGATCGAGGTGGTTGCGCCACTCCTCGGCGTCCATGGAGGCATCGAACGGCGTCGCCTTTGCGGCGCAGTCCGCGACACGAGCCAGTGGGTCGCGCCCTGGAACGAGCACGTCGCCGGCCACGACGTGGTGACCGGTGCGAAGATCGACGGTGAAGCGGCGCAGGTCCAGCTCGTCGGGGTGCATGCCGCCGCTGTCGATCGAGCCGGAGCCTTCGATGGTGGCCAGCTCGCGGAATGCGCCGACCAGGTGCTCGCCTCGCTCGGCGAAGAATCCGTCGGTGCAGCTCTGAACGCTCCGCGCGAGCGCGGGATCGACGACGGGGCCCAGCAGTGGCTCGACGCCCTGCCGGTTCAGCGTGCGCTCCACCCGGTCGTCTCGCAGACCGAACAGCTCGAGATGGCTCTCGCTGTACGAGCACTCGGTGATGCGGAGATCCGCGCCGCGAAATCTCGCGGGCCGGGCGACGGCGAATCGCTTGATGGCGACCACCGGGGTCTCGCTTGCCGGGATCGGAGCCAGGCGGAACTCGCCGCGGGTCCGTGCTCCGGCCCACGCTCCCGCGAGCGCGCCGCTTGCAGGCTCGCATCGGCCTTCGAAGCGACCGGTCGTCGCCGCCGCGTCGCCCTCGACCAGGTGCAGCGTCCCGTCGTCCGAGAGCGATCCTTCGACGGCGAGATCGATGCCCTTGCTCTCGTAGAAGTACCGACCCGACAGACGCGTCCCCTCCCGCGCGAGCCTCGCGAAGACCGGCAGGCCCATCACGCGACCCCGGTAGCCGGCTGCGATCGGGCACGCAATGGGCTCCGGCGGCGACGGCGGCGCGGGCGGCTCCGTCGTGGGCGAGCCCGATGCGACGACGAGTGACACGCCGGGCGCGCGCGACTCCCGCGAGCACGACAGGAGCAGCGCCACGACCAGCCACGACAGCCGCATCGGGGATGCAACGCCCGGAGCTGTCCCTGCCCTTCCCTAGCCCTGCGCGAGCTCGAGCACGCCCCAGAGCTTCGCAGCCGCCTCCAGGCTTCGCGGGTCGTCGAAGGGAGCGTGCGGGAAGACCGCGGCGACGGGGCCGAGGCCGACCCGCTCGATCTCCGGCGCATTGGTCCCCGTCGACTCGTCCGGGGCGGCGCACGCCGACAGCGCAAGCGCGGACACGACCACGCCTCGGGCGCGAGCCGCGGTGAGGCACGCGCCAACGTCGTGCAGCACCCCGAGACGATCGGGCGCGACGAGCAGCACGCGAGCCGGCAGGAGCCGCCTGACGAGATCGACGTTGGTGGTCGACTCGCCGAGCGGGGAGAAGAGCCCGCCGGCAGCCTCGACGATCAGTTCGCCGGCCCGCGGCGCAAGCTCCGTGGCCCGTTGCCGGATGACCTCCAGATCGATCGCGCGCCCCTCCTCGCGCCCGGCCAGGTGCGGCGAGACGGGCCGCCGATAGGCGAAGGTCGGCGGCACGCAGGGAGCGCCGAGCGCGGCGGCGTGCCGGTCCGCGTCCTCGCACGAGCCGTCGACGCCCGTCGCGATGGGCTTGTAGGCGACGGTGCGGCGGCCCAGCCTTCGAGCGTGAGCCAGCAGACACGTCGTGACGTGCGTCTTGCCGACCTCGGTTCCGGTCCCCACGACGATGACGCGCACGCCGTGAGTCTCACCCATCCCCGACGCGCTGGCGAAGAAGATCGGCCAGCTGCTCGCGCAACCGCAGACGTGCACGGTGGGCCCGCTGACGGACGACCTCGGCGGTGACCCCCAGGACGTCGGCAGCGTCCTCCGAGGACATGCCCTCGAGATCGCGCAGGACCACCGCCGCGCGCTGCGATTCATCCAGCCCGGCAAGCGCCGAACGGACCCGCTGAGCCAGCATCTTGCGGTGGACGAGCTCGTCGGCGCCTTCGAGGGGCTCGGTGACGGTGCGCTCGATCCGCTCGCCGGAGGGACCGGTCACTTCGAGCGATTGAGCGGGGTGGCGTCGGGCCGAGCGGCGGCGCATCAGCGCACTGTTGACCGCGATGCGGTAGAGCCAGGTCCAGAAGCACGACTCGCCCTGGAACGAGGCGATGCTGCGGTGGGCGAGGAGAAACGTCTCTTGCGTGACCTCCTCGGCGTCGCTCGGGTTGTATAGCAGCCGGAGGGTCAGCCGGTAGACGCGGTCCTGGTAGCGCTCCACGAGGGTCGCGAAAGCGCTGCGGGCGCCCGAGCGAGCCCGGAGAGCCAGGGCCTCGTCGGAGATCGTGGTCTCCGCGTGGGTGCGGCCGGGGAGCATGCTGCCACGGAGGATGTGCAAGGGCGGGACCAGACGAGGTGCGCGCACAGCAGCCGCTTCGGGGAGAGCCCCGGACCGGTCGAGGCGCAATTGCTGCGGGCGGCTGCAGCATTCGCGAGCGTGCATTCAGCTCCGATGCCAGAGGTGTGACAGGAGCCGCCGCAGGCGGGCTCGTGCTCCGAGGGGCATGGGGACATCGGTCGCGCGCCGCACCACGCCCCCGACACGGACATAGCCATCGAGCAGGTCGCGACAGCGCGCGCACGCGCGCAGATGCGCGTCGAAGGCGGCGCGCTCGGCGATGGGCAGGATGCCCTCGACGTGATCGCCCACGAGCTCCACGAATCGCTCGCATGTCAGATCACCCATCGTGACCCGTTGGATGCCGGGGATCCTACCCCGTGACGCGTCACGACGCGGGTGTGGCAGGCATCTACACCAGGCGTGACCACTCCGTCACGCCCCCGAAGAAGGCTGGCAAGCGGCGTGAAGTGGGCACCGCTCGTGGCCCTCGCTCTGCAGGCAGTCCCTCGGCCGGCGTACGCCGACACACCGGCGCCGACCGCGACGGCCGTGCCGCCATCGCCGAAGCGCGCCGTTCCGGACTACGACGGCCGAGGTCCCCCTCGCAAACACGACGGGCTCGTGTGGATACCGCGCGTGTTGCTGTCACCGCTGTACCTCGTGAGCGAGTACGTCGTGCGCGAGCCGCTCGCGGTCATCGTTCCTGCCGCGGAGAAGGCCGACGTACCCAGGAAGGTCTACGACTTCTTCGCGTTCGGTCCCGGGCACAAGGCCGGGATCGTCCCGGTCGGCCTCGTCGAGTTCGACTTCAATCCGAGCGTCGGCCTGTACGCGTTCTGGAACGATGCCTTCGCGAAGGGCAACGCCTGGAGCCTTCACACCGAGGTGTGGCCCTCCGACTGGTACGCCGTTTCTCTGAGAGAGAGCGCGCGCCTCGACGACGAGCGGACGTTGCTGATCCACCTGTCCGGCTCCCACCGGCCCGACCGCGTCTTCTACGGTCTGGGCCCGCGCTCGCTGCAGACGAGCCAGAGCCGGTTCACGGAGGCCGTCGCCGACGAGAGCGCCACGCTCGACTGGAAGTACTTTCGCGACAGCCGGGTGCAGCTCACTTCGGGCCTGCGCAGTGACTATCTCGGCCCCGGCTACTACGACACCGACCCCAGCTTGCCGCAGGAGGCCGCAACCGGAGCCTTCTCCCTTCCCCCGGGGTACGGCGGCCGCTACACGGCCGAGTACAACGCCATCCTGGCCTCGCTCGACACCCGCGAGCCGTGGCCAGCGCCGGGCTCGGGTGCCCGCGTCGAGGTCAAGGCCGAGCAGGGAAGCGACGTGCTCGGGTCCTCGGGCTGGATCCGCTACGGCGGCACCGCGGTCGGCTTCCTGGACCTCAACCAGCACCAGCGCGTCATCAATCTCTCGCTCGCCGCGCAGTTTGCCGACCCTCTCGGCGATCGTCCCATTCCCTTCACGGAGCTGGCCTCGCTCGGGGGAGACGGCCCCATGCGCGGGTACTTCTCGGGCCGGATGCTCGACCGCAGCGCGGCCACCGCGGCCCTGCGCTACGTGTGGCCGATCGGACCGTGGCTCGGTGGCAACATCGAGGCCGCCGTCGGCAACGTCTTCGGCGAGCACCTGCAGGGCTTTCGCCCCGAGCTGCTCCGCTTCTCGAGCGACGTCGGGATCACGGTGATCGGCGTGGGGGACTACCCGATCGAAGCCGTCGTCGGCATCGGCTCGGAGACCTTCCAGCAGGGCGGCGAGATCGACTCGGTCCGCGCCACCCTCTCGGTGAACCATGGCTTCTGAAGCTCGCCTCGCCTGCCTGGCCCTCGCCCTGACGGCCTGCGCGACCGTGGACCGGCCGCCCTTCCCGCTGCGACCTCCCATCTGGCGGGACACGGACCTCGACGCCGTCACGGTCCCCTGTCATCGCGAGGGCGACAAGCACGATCCGCATCACCTGTCCTGCGCGCCCAGGGTCGACGAGATCACGACCATGTGGGACGGCGCGGACAACATGGTCTTCCGGCCGATGTCCGAGGCGCTGGGCGTCGTGACGAGCGGCGAAGCGGTGGACGTGAACAGCCTCGACGAGGTCCCCGACTCGGCCTGGTTCACCAACCGGATCGGGATGCACCCGATGAGCCTCGCGCAGCTCGAGCTCGGTGCGTGTCGACCCTCGGAGCTGCTCGACGGCGCCAGCGCGGCCGACGGCACCTGGGTGATCGACCACGGCAAGTCGGGCGGCTCGACCGACGGCTTCCGCGTGAGCGTCCCGGGCAAGGGCAAGTTCCTCTTCAAGGTGGACGACGTCGACACGCCGGAGCACTCCAGCGCGGCGCAGGCGATCGGCGGCAAGGCGCTGCACGCGGCGGGGTACTTCACCTCGTGCGAGCAGGTCGTCGTCTTCAGGCCGGGGGCGCTGAAGCTCATGCCGGGTCTGCACCTGAAGAACAACTTCGGCGACGAGGTGCCGTTCGACCGCAAGGCCCTGGACACGATGCTCGCGCACTCTCCCCACTACGGAACGCTGGTGAGGATGCAAGCCTCGCGCTGGCTGCCTGGCTACAACATCGGAGGCTTCCGCTTCGAGGGCGTGCGCGACGACGATCCGAACGACGTCATCCCGCACCAGGACCGGCGCGAGCTGAGGGGGCTGCGGCTGCTTGCAGCGTGGCTCGAGCGACACGACGAGCGCGCCGGCAACACGGTCGACATGTGGATGGCCGACAACCCGGCCGCCCCCGACTCCTCCCCGGGACGCGTCATCCACCACCAGCTCGACACGAGCGAGATCCTCGGCAGCACCTGGGCATGGGAGCCGATCTCGATCCGGCTCGGGTCCTCGTACGTGCTCGACTGGGGTGATCTCGCAGGCGACTTCGTCACGCTCGGGGCTCGCGAGCGCACCTGGGACAGCCTCGGCCCCAAGCCCGGGTTCTTCGCGTACTTCGACGTCGAGCACTTCGACCCCGAGGCGTGGAAGAACGAGTATCCGGTCTCGTCCTTCAGCCGGATGACCGAGCGCGACGCGGCGTGGATGGCCAGGATCCTCGCGCGCTTCACGCCGGAGATGGTCGGCGCGCTCGCGCTTTCGGGACGCCTGACCGACCCTCGCAAGACCGTCTACCTCCAGCGCGTGCTCGAGGGACGGCTCGAGAAGATCCTCGAGCGCTACCTCACGCGCCTGTCGCCGATCACCGACGTGCGCGTCGAGGGCGGGAGCGTCGTCTGCGGGACGGATCTGGCCGAGTGGCGAGGGCTACGCGATCCGCGCGCGTTCCAGTACACGGCCCGGGTGCTCGGCGGGGGATGGCTGAGCGTCGAGAGGCGCGCAGGGGGCCAGGTCTGCGTGAATCTCCCGCACGTCGCCACGGACGGGGGCACGCCCGACGCCGACCCCGGACGCTACGTTGTCGTCCGACTCGCGGACGGCGTGGCGACGACGCCTCTCGTGGTCCACCTCTACGACCTCGGACCGGCGCGCGGGTACGTGCTCGCCGGTCTCGAGCGAGTCGACCCATGAGGATGGGGCGCATCTTCGACGTTCGACGCGGAGAAGGGCGTGTCGCCCTGCGCGGTTTCGCCGCACTGCTCCTGCTGGTCATCACCGGGCACACGGTGCTCGAGGCCGCGCGCGACGCGCTGCTGCTGGCAGGTCCGGGTCCCCGCGCCCTCGGGCTCGTGTACATCATCATCGCCGTGTGCGCGTGGCCGGCGGCGTCGCTGGTCGCGCGCCTGAGCGAACGCTTCGGGGCCCGGCGCGCGCTGGGAGCCACGATCGCGATGGCCGCCGTCCTGCCCTCGTCGCTGTTCGTGGTGCCACCCAGCCACGCATCGGCCATGGCGATCTACGTCGCGAGTGGCCTCATCGGCTCGATCGTGGTGCCGCAATTCTGGACGCTGGTCGGCAAGGTGCTGACCGCCGCGCAGGGCCGCAGGCTCTTCGGTCTCATCGCCGCCGCGGGGGTGCTCGGCGGCGTGCTCGGCTCGGGCCTGGCCGCGACGGTCCTGCTCGTGATGCCGGTGCGGGCGCTGCTGCTCGTATCGGCCATGGTCTTCGTGATTGCCGGCACCGTCCTGCTCCGTGTCGGCGCCCAGGAGCGGGGCGAGCGCGGTGAAGCGCGGGGCACGGTGCCCGCCGCCGAGTGGGCGCGCACGTTCAGGCCGCAGCCCCTGCTTTCGCGCATCGCGGTGATCGTGGCGCTCTCCACGGCCACGGTGCTCGTCCTCGACTACTGCTTCAAGTCCTCGGTCGCGCGATCGCTGCCCGGCCCGCAGATCGGGCCGCTGGTGGCCCGCTACTACCTCGCGGTCAACGTCCTGTCGCTGGTCGTGCAGGTCTTTCTCAGCAGCGCCATCGTGCGGCGCCTGGGCGTGACCGCCGCGATCGTGCTGACGCCGCTGATGCTGATGCTCGGCGCAGGGGGGGTCGTCGCCACCGGCGGGCTCTTCGCGGCGGTGCTCGTGATGCGGGCCATCGACGGAAGCCTGCGCTTCTCGATCCACCGCATCACCGGGGAGCTGGTCTACCTGCCGGTGCCGTTCCGGCTTCGCCAGCACTATAAGCCGCTCATCGACGGGGCGCTCGCGCGGGCGTCGCAGACCGCGACGGGCGCGGTCCTGCTGCTTCTGGGTGGGACCTGGGCCCTGGCGCCGGTGCCTCTTGCCGTGGGGGTGACCCTGCTGGCGGCCACGTGGTTGGTGACGGCCGTGAGCATGCGTCAGCCGTATCTGGCGCTGCTGCGGTCGGCCATCTCCTCGGGTGCGCTGCACGAGGCGGACAGCCCCGAGCCTCTGGACCTCGAGAGCGCGCAGCTGCTGGTGCAGCGCCTCGCCAGCGAGGAGCCCCTCGAGGTCGTGGGCGCGATGAACGCATTGACCCGGCGGGGGCGCGAGGGCTTCGTGCCTGCCCTGGTGCTGCTGCACCCGGACGAGCGAGTCCTCGCGCAGGCGCTGGAGCATTTCGGAGCGTCGGGTCGGACCGACTGGATGCCGCTTGCGCGACGGCTGCTCGCGGACGGTCGAGAAGGCGTGCGCATGGCAGCGGCGCGGGCCCTCGCCAGGCACGGTGGCCTGGACCTCGAGCGCATCGCCGATGACGTGGGGTGGCGGGTGCGCGGCTATGCCGTCATCGATCTTGCGCTGCGGGACCGGGTGGAGGACCTGCTCGAGCACGATCGCGTCGCCGAGCTGCTGCGCGAGAAGGATGATCGCGGTGAGGCAGCACGGCTCGGGATGCTCGCGGCCATCGCCGACGCGCCCCGCACGCGGGCGCTCGCGCGAGTGCTCCTGGCGCTGAGCGAGGACGGCAAGTCGCCCGAGTACACCGAGCTTTTCGCACGCGCGGCAGAGCAACAGCACGATCCGCGGCTGGTACCCGCCCTGGTGGAGCGGCTGTCGGCGCGCGAGGGGCGCGAAGCCGTCCGCTCCGCGCTCGTGTCCTTCGGCGACACGGGCATGGAGGCGGTCTGGTGGGCCCTGCGGGACACGACGAGACCGCGCCGGTTCCGTCTCCACGTCCCCAAGACGCTGGGGCGCTTCGGCACCCGGGCTGCCGCCGAGCGGTTGATGCAGAGCATCGAGACCGAGGAGGACGGGCTGGTGCGCTACAAGTCGATCCGGGCGCTCGAGCTGCTGGTCACGCAGCGCCGCATCCCGATCGACCGGGGTCGCGTCGAGCACCTCGCCCACGATGCGCTCGTCCGCCACCTCCGCTTGCTCGGTCAGCGCGTGGCCCTCGGCCCGCCGACGGCCGCGGCAGGGCGTGCCGGGGCAGCCGAGCGCCTCCTCGCCGGACTGCTCGACGACAAGCTCCGGCAATCGCTCGAGCGCGTGTTCCACCTGCTCGCCATCGCGCACCCCCGCGAGGACTTCCATCGCCTCCGCCTCGCGGCCGTGTCGAGCGATCCGTATACCCGCGCCAACGCGGGCGAGCTGCTCGATGCTCTGCTCCGGCATCGTGACCAGCAGGGGTTGCGTGCCCTTCTACGTCTGGTCACCGATGATCTGACGCCGCGGGAGCGGGCAGCGCGCGCGGCGCCGCTCGTCGGGCGGCCCGTACCCGCCGGACGCGAAGAAGCTCTGGCCGCACTCGGGCGGGACCAGGATCCCACGGTCTCCGCCCTCGCCGCGGTGTGCGCCAAGGGCGCTTCATCCGATCACGACGAGAAGGCGCTCACCCTGGAGCCGGCCCGTGCGTGACCTGCATCACGAGCGCATCCAGCGCGAGCTGTTCCTGGCCGCGTTCGGCGCGAACGTCGGCGTGATCGAGCCGAGCGTCACGGATCGACTCACGGCGATCCTCGAGGAGCAGGTCGCGCGTGCGGGCGAAACCCTGTTCTCGGCCGGGGACGCTCCCGACTTCTACTACCTGCTGCGCGAGGGCCGGGTGCAGCTGGTCCGGGCGGGCAGCGCGCCGTGCACGTACGAGGGACCGTCGGTGTTCGGCCTGTCGGACGCCTTGCTCGAGCGGCCGCGAGTGCGCACGGCGGTGGCGCTGACCGACGTGCAGGCGATGCGGGTGCAGTCCGAGGCGTGGATCGAGCTGCTCGAGGACAGCTTCGCGCTCGCCCGGGCGGCCGTCATCGGGTCGGTTCGCACCGTCGCAGCCCTCGAGGAGAGGGTCTGGGCGAGCCGCGGACGCGCTCCCCATCACCCGACCGCCCCGAGCCCATCCGGCTGCGATCTCGACGTGATCGAGCGGCTCGCCCTCCTCACGGAGGCGCCCCTGCTGCGCGGGGCGGGCGCGATGATCCTGAGCGATCTTGCGAACGCGAGCGACGTCTTCGCGTTCGAGGCCGGGGCGACGCTGATCGAACGGGGCAAGGGCGAGGGGCGCGTGCACCTCCTCCTCGAGGGAGAGGTCGAGGCCGCGCGGAGCGCACCGGACGTGGTCTGGCGCTGGGGGCCCGGAGAGGTCGTGTGCGGCACGGCCGCCTTCGGCGATCCGGTGGTGGCCTGGGAGGCGGTCGCACGAACGTCGGGGCGCACGCTCACCTTCCGCACCGCCGACTGGCTGGACCTCATGGAAGAGAACTTCGACATGGTCCGGACGACGCTGGGCGCGCTGTCGATGAACCGGGAAGAGCTGCTCGAGCGACGGCCATGAAACGAAGCTCCGTGGCCTCGATCGTCGTCGCGTGTGCCACCGCCGGGGTCGCGCTGCCACGCGCCGCGCAGGCCGCCGATCCGGACCGGGTCGAGTGGAGCGACGACTGGCCTCGGGCGCGGCTCTGGGAGGTCGGCGCCGCGGTGGTGCTGACGGTCGGCGATACCGAGTTCGAGGACCGCGTGCCCATCGCGTCGACGCACTGGCGAGGCGGCATCGTCTTCGACGACTGGGCACGGGGCGTGTTCCGCGGCCAGACCGCCGCCGTGCAGTCCGCGGCTTCCACGGTCAGCGACTACATCTTCGTCGGCGGATCGCTCGTCCCCCTCATCGTGGACAACTACTTCGTGACGCTGGACGTGCATCGGAACGCCGACGTCGCGGTCCAGATGCTCGTCATGAACATGGAATCGCTGGGCCTCTCCGGGATCATCAGCCTGTCCGCCGAGCACTTCGTGGGGCGCGCACGCCCGTACGTCCAGGACTGCCGCAACGGCCACGTGTACTCCTCCACGGGGGAGCTGCTGCCGAACACCTGCGGCGTCCCCAACGACAACCGCAGCTTCTTCAGCGGTCACGTGACCGCCGTGAGCACCGTGGCCGGGCTGACGTGCGCGCATCACCAGCACCTGCCCCTCTATGGTGGAGGTCTCGCCGATCTCGCCCCGTGCCTGGTCATGATGGGCCTCGCGGCCACGACCGGCGTCCTGCGCCTGGTGTACGACGAGCACTGGGCCAGCGACATCATCGTCGGATGGGCGGTGGGCGCCGCCTCGGGGTACGTCCTTCCCTCGGTGCTGCACTACGGCTTCGGCGCCCGCCCGCCGGAGGTCCACACGGGCGACCTCACGCTGGTGCCCACGCTGGGGGTGTACGGCGGCGCGCCGGGGATCGGCGCGGTCGGTGTGTTCTGACGCGTGCGCCTCGACAGAACTCCCTCGTCCCACCTCGCGCCTGCTACGGGCAGACGCCCGTGCCCTTCACACAGGTCTTCCCGCAGAGGTGGTACCCCACCTCGCAGCGGATGGCGTTGATCGGCGGCGACGACACGGTCATGCTCTCGGACGGCGTACACGCCGTGCTCGCGTAGACGTACGGATCGGCGACGGTCGCCGGGTAGGATGCGGGCGTGAGGTTCGACGTGCTGGCGGGGGTAGTCGTCCGACACCAAGATCCCGTGGCCGTGACGTTCCACCCGTTGTAGGAGCCCCAGCCTTGGTACGCCCAACCGTTGCCAGCGAGTGTCAGCTGCAGCGATTGGATCCTCGCCGAGCCCGTGACCGTCAGCGACACCGATGTGTCGGTGCCCTCCAGCCACTCCAGCGTCGCGGTCGATCCGTCGTCGCCGTAGAAGTAGCCGGCGTCGTGGCTCTCCACGACCGTGTAGCCCTGGTCCTGAAAGGCGTGATGCAGCACGCCCACTCCGCGCACGCCCCCAAGCTCACCGATCCAGAAGCCTCGAAGCTCGCCGTTGCCGCTCGACCCCGGCGTGGGCGCGCGCACCGCCGAGATGTACCAGGGGTCCGAGATGGTGTTCATCACGAGCTGGTAGGTGAAGGTTCCGATGCCGTCGTTGCCGAAGCCCGCTCCCCACGAGTTCTTCACCCGGAACAGCTGCTGATCGTGGTCGTAGCCAATGAGCAGAAGGGCGTGGTCGTTCGGCGCGCCGTTGTTGGCGTATCCGTAGACGCCGGTCGTGGGATCTTGCACCCACTCGCCGGTGGCGGTCCCGAACGCGACGGGATGTCCCTCTGCGATGAGCGTCTCCAGCGGGGTCGGATCCAACCCGTTGAGCCCCACGCTCGCGATGCCGCCGAGCTGCGGGCCGTAGACCGCATCGTGGTGAGAGGGCTGCGGCGGATAGATCGGCAGCGCGTAGTTTGCGATGTCGCGCGTAAGGGGATCGGTCCAGACACGTTGACCGATGATCGCCGCTTGGGGTGACCCTGGCGCGACACCGAACACCATGTCGTAGGTGTTGACCACGGTCCCGCCAGCCGGGATGTAGCCCCAGTCCGACGTGGGCGCGACGCCGTAGTACGCGGACACGAAGAGCTTCTCGCCGATGCTGCCACCAGTCCATTCGGGCGCCCGGTCCTCGTTCATCATGTTGATGACGTACTCCTCCGACAGGTCGAGCGACGTGCCGTACTGCCGGAGGTACTCGCTCTCGATCGCGCCGACGCTCGCGAAGATGGTGCACGATGTCCGACCATACTGGTTCTTGACGGGCGTGATGTACCCCTCCTCGTCGAGCATGACGCGCGTCGGCAGTCCGAAGATGACGGGGATGTTGGTCCGCGGGAAGTTCACCAGAGCGGGCGGTACATCGCTCGGGTTGAACGTCGCGAGCGGATGCTGCTCGCCGTCCGTCGCCGTGACGTAGAAGCGGTTGCCGCTCGCATCGGTGAGGATCCTGTCCTGCCCGTAGATGTTCGTAGCGGCGTGGGCGACGGCGGGGCAGAGCGCGATGGCGAAGGCGAGCAGCGTGAGAGCGCGGTTCGTGCGGATCATGGTGGTCTTCCGATTCGAGTGGGTGAACGGGAAGTCACGGCTCGCGTCGTCGGGACGGAAGCGTCTTCCTTGGCCCCCTGTCGGCCGCCACCACCAGCGGTTGCGATCATTCGTCGCGACCGCCGACGTCCTCGTACGGTTGACAGCAACGTGCGTCCGTCGCAGCTTCCAGCACCGCCCGAGACGAATTTCACGCAACTGCCAGCCGCCACGCTCGATAGGGGGCCAGGA
>VFSW01005973.1_pt1 | contig 17950 bp, 16 predicted proteins | sample 5358111 | NCBI WGS metagenome assembly VFSW01 (sample SAMN11554181, study PRJNA540505) | mine drainage metagenome | isolation source: sediment from site ElyBrook_90M | place: USA: Ely Copper Mine, Vershire, VT | collected 2017
AAATTGATATGCCCCGCCAAACGCCGCTCGCCGATATCCGCAATATCGGCATCATCGCCCACGTCGACGCCGGCAAGACGACGACGACCGAGCGCATCCTCTACTACACGGGGCGCAAGCACACGATCATCGACATCCATGACACCAAGGATCTGAAGACGTCGACGACCACCGATTACCTCGAGCAGGAACAGAAGCGCGGTATCACGATCCAGAGCGCCGCGGTCTCTGCGTTCTGGCGTGACAAGAAGATCAACCTGATCGACACCCCGGGACACGTCGACTTCACCATCGAAGTCAACCGCAGCCTGCGCGTGCTCGACGGCGCCGTGGTCGTCTTCGACGGCGTCGCCGGCGTAGAACCGCAGTCGGAGACCAATTGGCGCCTCGCCGACAATTACGGCGTGCCGCGTATCTGCTACGTGAACAAGATGGACCGCAGCGGCGCAAACTTCCTGCGCTGCATCGACATGATCAAGAAGCGCCTCGGTGCAAGACCGCTCGCCGTGCAGATTCCGATCGGTTCCGAGGACAACTTCCGCGGAATGGTGGACTTGGTCAAAATGAAGGCCCTCGTCTGGGACTCGGACGACAAGGATGCCGAGTGGCAGGTCCTCGACGTCACGCCCGACCTGGCCGACAAACTCGGCATCACGGTGCCCTCGGACCGGAAACTGCTCGCGGACGTCGAGAAGTACCGCGTGGAACTCGTCGATACCTGCCTCGAACAAAACGATGCGGCGATGGAGGCGTATCTGACGGACGGCACCGTGCCCTCCGAACAGGTGCTGCTCGATGCCCTGCGCAAGGGCACGATCCATTCGGCTTTCAACCCGGTGCTGTGCGGGTCCTCCTACAAGAACAAGGGCGTGCAGCAGGTGCTCGACGCCGTCATCGACTATCTGCCGGCGCCGACCGACGTCGCCGCGATCAAGACCGTCGATGCCGACGGCCACCCGATTGCCGAACGCAAGTGCTCGGACGACGAGCCGTTCTCGGCGCTCGCCTTCAAGGTCATCAACGACGCCTACGGCGCCTTGACCTTCGTGCGCGTCTACTCGGGCGTTCTCACCAAGGGTTCGTCCGTGCAGAACACCACTCGCGGCAAGCGCGAGAAAATCGGACGCATGGTCGAGATGTTCGCGAAGGAGGCGAATCCGATCGAAGAGGCGCGCGCGGGCGACATCATCGCCCTCGTCTCTCTGGCGGAAACCGAAACCGGCGACACGCTCTGTGACGCGGCCAACCCGGTGATCCTGGAGCGCATGCGCTTCCCGGACCCGGTGATCAGCGTATCGGTGACCCCGAAGAGCAAGACCGACCAGGAGAAGTTCTCCAGCGCTCTCGGCAAGATGGTGCGCGCCGATCCATCGCTGCACCTGGAGACGGACCGGGAGACGGGCCAGACCATCCTGCGCGGCATGGGCGAACTGCACCTCGAGGTCACCCTGGACCGCATGCGCACGGAATTCGGCGTCGAAGGGAACATGGGTGAGCCGCAGGTCGCCTACCGTGAAACCTTCACGAAGAAGCAGAGCGAACAGTACGTCCATAAGAAGCAGACCGGCGGCTCCGGCCAGTTCGCCGAGGTATGGATCGATTTCGAACCCCTGCCGCGCGGCACGGGCTTCGAGTTCGTGGATGAGACCGTGGGCGGCTCGGTGCCGAAGGAATTCGTGCCCTCGGTGGAAAAGGGCCTGCGGGTGCAGAAGGAAGACGGCGTGCTCGCCGGCTATCCGACGGTGGACTTCCGCGCGACCCTCACGGACGGCAGCTACCACGACGTCGACTCGAACGCGATGACGTTCGAAATCGCCGCCAAGGCTTGTTTCCGCGAAGCCATCCGCAAGGCAGGGCCCATCCTTCTCGAGCCGGTCATGAAGGTCGAGACGGTGACCCCGGGCGACTACCTCGGAGACGTGATTGGCGACATCAACCGGCGTCGCGGCTCGATTCAGGACCAGCTCGAGCGCGGCACCAACATCGCGGTCGTCGCCACGGTGCCGTTGTCGGAGATGTTCGGCTACATCGGCCATCTGCGCGGCATGACGAGCGGCCGCGCCTCGTACACCATGGAGTTCTCGCACTACGACCCGGTTCCGCGACAGGTGGCCGACGAAGTCATCGAGCAGAAGGCCAAGGCGAAGGCATCGGGCTGAGACAGAGCCCAGGCGATGGACACCGGCATGGAGGATGACGCCTATCAACGGCAGATCCTGCCGCATGTGTCACGCACGTTCGCGCTGACGATCCCGCAGTTGCCGGCGGACCTGCGTACCGCGGTCACCAACGCCTATCTGTTGTGCCGGATCGCCGACACGATCGAGGATGAACCGGCGATCGCGCCGGCCGAGACGCTCGAATTCCTGGAGCGTTTCCGCAGCGTCACCGCCGGCCGCGGCGATGCCGCTGCGCTCGCCGGCGATCTGAATCCGCGCCTGTCCGACAGCACTCTGCCGGCCGAGCGTGATCTGGTGAGCCATATGGACGCGGTGCTGCGGATGACCGCCCGCTTCAGCGCGGCGCAGCGTGCCGCGATCGAACGTTGCGTCGGGTTGATGTGCCAGGGAATGCCGCGCTTCCAGACCAACGCCAGCCGGCGCGGCCTGGCGCGGGCGAGCGACCTGGACGAGTACTGCTACTACGTCGCCGGCGTGGTCGGTGAAATGCTGACGGAGCTGTTCTGCGAACATTCGCCTGCGCTCAAGCGCAACCATGCCGCGATGCAAGCGCGGGCCGTGTCCTTCGCCCAGGGGCTGCAGATGACCAACATCCTGAAGGATGTCTGGGAGGACCGCACCCGCGGCGCCTGCTGGCTGCCCCGGGAAGTCTTCGATCGACATGGGGTCGATTTGGAGCGACTCGAGGCCGAACCGCATGCCGAAGGGTTTGCCGGCGGCTTGCATGAACTGGTCGGCGTTGCGCATGCGCACCTACGCAACGCCCTCGAATACACCCTGTTGATTCCGCGCTCCGAGACCGGCATCAGGCGCTTCTGCCTGTGGGCGGTCGGCCTCGCGGTTCTCACGCTGCGCAATATCGACGAAAATCCGCGCTTCACCGCGGGCCGCGAGGTCAAGGTCTCGCACTTCGCGGTGGCGATGACTCGCTTGCTGACGGATCTCTGCGTGCGCAGCGACTGGATGTTGCGCCGCCTGTTCGCGTACGCGGCCCGCGGGCTGCCGCTCGCCAGTCTGCCCGCCCCGGCGCCCAGGCCCGCAGCGCCCGAGAATGCGCCCGTCGCCGGGAGCGGCGGCGCATGAACGCCGCTCCAAGCCCGCTGCTCGGCGCCGATCCGCGCCTCGACGGCGCGATCTCGGCGGCCAGAGATGCGCTGCTCGCGCGCCAGGATGAGCGGGGTCACTGGCTGTTCGAACTGGAAGCCGACTGCACGATTCCGGCCGAATATGTGCTGATGATGCACTTCCTCGACGAGATCGACACGGCGCTCGAGCCGAAGATCGGTGAGTATCTGCGTGCGCATCAGGCGGATCACGGCGGCTGGCCGCTCTATCACGGCGGCGAGTTCAACATCAGTTGCTCCGTGAAGGCCTACTACGCGCTGAAATTGATCGGCGATGATGCGGATGCACCGCACATGCGCCGCGCCCGCGCGGCTATTCTCAAGGCCGGCGGCGCGGCTCGAGCCAACGTATTTACGCGGATCGCGCTCGCCCTGTTCGGTGAAATTCCCTGGCGCGGCGTGCCGTACATCCCGGTCGAGATCATGCTCCTGCCGCGCTGGTTTCCGTTCCATCTCGACAAGGTGTCCTATTGGTCGCGTACGGTGATGGTGCCGCTGTTCGTGCTCTGCACGCGCAAGCCGTGCGCCAAGAATCCGCGTCAGGTGCACGTGCGCGAACTGTTCACGACGCCGCCGGAGCTCGAGCGCGATTATTTCCTGGAATGCCGCCAGCGTGGCGGTCTGCTGCCGCTCGTATTTCTCGGCATCGACCGCCTGTTCCGCACGCTCGATCCGCTGATCCCGAAGGCGATGCGCGCGGCCGCGATGAAGCGCGCGGAAAACTGGATGCTCGAACGCCTGAATGGCGAGGACGGACTCGGCGCGATCTTCCCGGCGATGGTCAACGCGCTCGAGGTGATGACGATCCTCGGCTATCCGGCCGATGACCCGCGGCGCGTCACCGCGAAGAAGGCGCTGCAAAAGCTGCTCGTCGAAACCGATGTCTCGGCCTATTGCCAGCCCTGCGTATCGCCGGTCTGGGACACCGCCCTCGCAGCGCTGGCGATGCAGGAATGCGGCGACGAGGCCTCGATCGCGGCGGCGAACCGCGCCCTCGACTGGCTGCTGCCTCACCAACTCCTGGAAGACGCGGGCGATTGGCGGATCAACCGCAGAGGATTGGCCGGCGGCGGCTGGGCCTTCCAGTTCGCCAATCCACACTATCCGGATCTCGACGACACCGCCGTGGTCGCCTGGGCGATGCACCAGTCGAGCAAATCCGGCGAATACGCCGGAAGCATCCGCCGCGCGCTCGACTGGCTGGTCGGCATGCAAAGTTCGAACGGCGGCTTCGCCGCCTTCGACGTCGACAACACCCATTACCGCCTCAATCAGATCCCGTTCGCGGACCATGGCGCGTTGCTCGACCCGCCGACCAGCGACGTTACCGCCCGCGTGCTCACCTTGCTCGCGCGCGTCGCTCGTCCCGAGGACCGGCGGGCCCGCGAGCGGGCGATCGAGCATCTGCGACATGAGCAGGAAGCGGACGGCTCATGGTTCGGTCGCTGGGGCACGAACTACGTCTATGGGACCTGGTCGGTACTGACCGCGTTTGCGCAGGCCGGTGTCGGCCCGCACGACCCAGCCGTGCGACGCGCAGTCGAATGGCTGAAGAGCCGGCAGAATGCCGACGGCGGCTGGGGCGAGAGCAACGACAGCTACTCGAGCCCGCACACGACAGTGCCGAGCACACCGCACCAGAGCGCCTGGGCCTTGCTCGCGCTCGCGGCCGCGGGCGAGGCGCGATCGGAGGCGATGCGCCGGGGGGCGGGCTACTTGATGGACGCGCAAGGCCGGGATGGACTCTGGAGCGACCCGCACTTCACCGCTCCGGGATTCCCGCGCGTTTTCTACCTGCGCTATCACGGCTATTCGGCCTACTTCCCGCTCTGGGCCCTGGCCGCCTACCGCACCCACACCCACCGAGAAGCCACGCGTTGAAGCGCATCGGCGTCGTCGCGGCGCTCGGAGCTGAAGCGCGCGCGCTGCGCGGCGCGCACCGCGTGCGGGTCGGTGCCACGGAACTGCGGGATGGCGTGAACCTGATCGTCAGCGGCATCGGCCAGGCAGCCGCCGAGCGGGCGGCCCGGGCGCTGGTGAGCGCCGGCGCGGGCGCGCTCATCAGCTGGGGTGTGGCGGGTGGCCTCGACCCCGATCTGCCCGCAGGCGCCGTCCTGCTGCCCGTGGAGATCATCGCCGAGGACGGCCGCCGCTTCGCCTCGACGCCGGCATGGCGCGAACGGCAGCATGCGGCGCTCGCTCCGCACCTGCGCATCACCGCCGGCGCCTTGCTGTCGTGCGCCGCGGCGATCGAGGGGATCGGCGCCAAAGCCGGAGCGCATCGGGCGAGCGGCGCTGCGGCGGTCGACATGGAGAGCGCCGCGATTGCGGGCGTCGCGGCAGCCCGCCACCTGCCCTTCCTGTGCATACGGGTCGTCGTCGACGCGGCGGGCGATGCTCTGCCTCGCGCGGTACTCGATGCGAGCCGCGCCGGCGGCCTGCGCCCCTGGCGTCTCGTGGCCGGCATCCTGCGCTCACCGCGGGAGCTGTCCGGTTTGATCCGGCTTGCCCGCCGCTTTCAGAACGCCCGCCGGGCATTGGACACGATCGCCCGCAAGGGCCTGGAGTCGCCCCCATGAAGGCTTTCCTCACCGGTGCCACGGGCTTCGTCGGCGCGGCCGTCGGGCGCACCCTGACGCGCAGGGGCTGGGACGTGCGCGCACTCGTCCGGGCCGGCTCCGACCGACGCAATCTCGACGCACTTCCCGTCGAATGTGTCGAAGGCGACCTCGGCGATCCAGCGTCCTTGCGCGCGGCGATGACCGGCTGCGAGGCGCTGTTCCACGTGGCCGCCGACTACCGGCTCGGCGCCAAGGACCCGGGACCGATGTACCGGACGAATGTCGAGGGCACGCGCAACGTGCTCGCCGCGGCGCGCGCCGCCGGTGTCGAGCGCGTCGTGCACACCAGCAGCGTGGCGACCATCGGCATTCCGGCCGACGGCACCCCGGGTGACGAGCGCACACCGGTGTCGATCGCGGCGATGATCGGCCATTACAAACGCAGCAAATTTCTGGCCGAACAAGTGGCCCGGGAGTTCGCACGCGACGGGCTGCCGGTGGTGATCGTCAACCCATCGACACCGATCGGGCCGGGAGACATCAAACCGACACCGACCGGACAGATCGTGCTCGACGCCGCAAACGGCCGCATCCCCGCCTACGTCGACACGGGATTGAACATCGTGCATGTCGATGATGTGGCCGAGGGCCATCTGGCGGCCTGCGAACGCGGCCGGCCCGGCGAGTGCTACATCCTCGGCGGCGAAAACCTGAGTCTCCAGGAGATTCTCGCCACGATCGCCGTGCTCGTCGGACGCCGGCCGCCGACCATCCGGCTGCCCTATGCGGTGGTGTTGCCGATCGCCTGCGCTGCGGACGCGCTCGCGGCGCTCACCGGACACCCGGGCCGGATCACGCTCGAAGGAGTGCGCATGTCGCGCAAGCGCATGCATTTCTCGAGCGACAAGGCGGCGCGCGAGCTTGGCTACCGATGGCGGCCGCCGATCGAGGCCTTTCGCGACGCGGTCGCCTGGTTCGAGGCGCAAGGCGCGCTGCGCCAGGCCTCGTCTGGGCGCTAGCGACTAGCGCTGACCGGCGAAACCGCGGCGTCCCTCGATCCACTGCCAGGCGATCAACACCGGCACACCGAAGAGAATTTCCCGCATGCGCTTCGCGAGCGACAACGCGAGCGCCATGTCAGGCGCCAAGCCGAGCACCCGCCCGAACTCGACGAGGCTCACCTCCTGCACGCCGATCCCGGCGGGCACCAGGAAGATGAAACTGCGCACCGCCTGCGTCAGACTCTCCAATGCGAGGGCTTCGGCGATACCCACCGGCGCACCCAGCCAGCGCAGAGCGAACCAGGTCTCGGCGGATCCGGCGATCAGGCCGCCGAGCTGCCAGAGGAGCGCGCGCACGAGCAGCGGATGCGCGCGGCTAAGACTGCGCACCGCCTCATCGATGTCCGCCGAGCCTGCCCCCGCCAGCGCCGGGTGGGTCAAACCGCCGAGCATGCGCGCGCCGATGCGCTGCAGCGGGCCGAACACGGCGCCGTAGCGCAGCAGCGCGATGAGCAGCACGATCACCGGCAGGCTCACCGCGAGCCCGACCGCCAAATTCACGGTGAGCGGCACCGCGCCGCTCGAATAAAGGATGCAGACGACGCCGATGACCACGAACAGGTACTGGCTCACGAGCGTCATCAGGATTTCCACGACCACGCTCGCCGCCGCCCGCGCCTTGTCGACGCCGGTGCGCGCGAGCAGCCCGACACCGACGAACTCCCCGCCGACGCTCGCAACCGGCAACAGCCGGTTGATGGCATCACGGATACAGGCGATCCAGAACAGACGCAGAAAAGGCGAATCGCCGGCGAGCAACGCGCTCCAGCCCATTGCATCGAGCGCGATGGGCAGCGTGCGCAGGGGCACGAGCCACAGCAGCAGCCAGCTCGCCCGCCCAAGCAAATCGAGGATCTGCGCGGCTCCGCCGTGCAGGATCAGCGCGATCATCACGCCAACGCCGACGAGCAATCCGGTGCGGATGGCGAGCTTCAATCCGGCTCCCGTGCGCGCGCCTCGATCAGGTCCTGAAAGCCGCCCGTTGCGACACCCGCGGCGCCGATCGCGGCACGCACCCGCGGACTCAAGAGCGCCTTGAATTCATCCTGGTGGCGATATCCGGGCATCGATGCGGACACCGGTTGCGCGCCGGCGGCCGGATGCGCGTATATCTCCGTCGCACCGGGCGGCAGCCTCGCGAGCACCTCGAGAAGCGTCGCCTCGTCCATTGCGCCACTGCGGGCGATGCCGAAGATCCGGTCATTGTGGACGATGCCGGCGGCGCGCAGCCGTCGCTTCATCAGTGCAAGCCACGGCGTCAACGCCAGCGCGCCCGCGGGCGCGCCGAACCGCGAGCCGCCGCGGGGCGAGAACCACAGAGGCTCGTGCGGCACGCGCACGGCCTTCACGCCAAACTCCGCGCCGATCCGCAACATCATCCCCAGCAGGGTCGGGTGCAGGTGAAAATGCTTGTGGGCATTGACGTGATCGAGGGGCAGTCCGGTGGCCCGGAAGGCGCTGAATTGAGCGCGAATCTCCGCGTCGAGCTGCCGGCGCACCCGCGGCAGGGCGAAGTAGCGCAGGCCGTTGACGAACATGCGCTCGTCGAATCGACCATCGGCGCCGACCAGCGCCGGAATCCTCCGCGGTTCGAGCAGCGCCTCGCCATCGGCGAGCACCACATGCAACCCGACCCGCAGGCTCGGCAGCCGCCGTGCCCGCGCCACCGCATCCGCCGCGGCTGGCGCGGCGATCATCAGGCTGGCGGCGCTCAGCACGCCGTCACGGTGCGCGGTCTGCACCGCCTCGTTGACCGCTTCGTGAAGACCGAAGTCGTCGGCGGTCACGATCAGGAATTTGCGCATGTCTCGTCGATACCGCTGCCCCCCGGGGGGGCACACCGCACGCGGCGCTGCGGGGCGCGCCCTCCTAGGCCGCGCGCGCCCGCAGGAAGCGGTAGAACTCCACGCCCTCGCGCAACCGCCGCTTGGTCAGATCCCAGCTCGTCAGCATCTCGCCGGTCAGCTCGGCGATCTTGCGCGGCCGGAAATAGAACCGCTTGTAGAACGTCTCCACCGCGCCATGGATCTGCCCGGCGTCCAGGTTCGGATACGACAGCGGTGCAAGCTGCACGCCTTCGCTGTTGACGAGGTTCAGCCCGGCATTTTCCTGCAGCCAGCCGTTCGCGACGGCCTGTGCGTAGAGCTCGGTTCCGGGGTACGGCGCCGCGAGCGACACCTGGATCGTGTGTGGATTGATCTCCACCGCATAGTCGATGGTCTCGCGGATCGTCTCCATCGTCTCCCCGGGCAGGCCGAGGATGAACGTGCCGTGAATCGCGATGCCGAGCTTGCGGCAGTCGCGCGTGAACCGGCGCGCAATGTCGGTGCGCAGGCCCTTGCGGATATTGTGCAGGATCTGGTCGTTGCCCGACTCGTAGCCGACGAGCAGCAGGCGCAGGCCGTTGTCCTTCAAGATGCGCAGCGTCTCATACGGCACGTTGGCCTTCGCGTTGCAGGACCAGGTCACGCCGAGCTTTCCGAGGCCGCGGGCGATCTCCTCGGCGCGCGGCCGGAAATCCGTGAACGTGTCGTCGTCGAAGAATATCTCCTTGACCTCCGGCATGTTCTCCTTGATCCAACGCACCTCGTCGACGACGTTCTGCGGACTGCGAACACGATACTTGTGGCCGCCGACCGTCTGCGGCCAGAGGCAGAATGTGCACTTCGAGCGGCAGCCGCGCCCGGTGTATATCGACACGTAGGGGTGTTGGAGGTAGCCGATGAAGTAATTCGGGATCTTCAGGTCCCGCTTGTAAACCGGCGAGACCCAAGGCAGCGCGTCCATGTCGGTGATCAAGGCCCGTTCCGCATTGTGGCGGATGCTGCCGTCGGCCGCGCGGTAACTGATGCCGACGACCTCTTCGAGCGGCCGTCCCTCCGCGACCTCCTTGCAGGTGTAGTCGAACTCCTCGCGCGCCACGAAATCGATCGCCGAGGAGGCGGCGAGCGAGCCTTCGGGGTCGACCGCCACCTTGGCGCCGACCATGCCGATCAGCAGACGCGGATTTTTCTCCTTCAGCAATTCGGCGACCTTCGCATCCTTCGGGAAGGACGGCGAACTCGTGTGCATGATCACGAGATCGTAGTCGTTCGCGAGCGGCAACACCGCGTCCATGCCGAGTCCGTCGGCGGGCGCATCGAGCAGTCGGCTGCCGGGAACCATCGCCGCCGGCTGCGCGAGCCAGGTCGGATACCAGAAGGAGCGCACTTCGCGCTTTGCCTGATAACGCGCGCCGGCGCCGCCGTCGAAGCCGTCGAATGAAGGAGGGTGCAGGAACAGTGTTCTCATCGAGTCGGATCCTCAGTATCGCTGGGCGGCACCATCGCCGGTCAACAGATAACGGTCGTCGCGCCAATGCACGTCGTGCGTGGCGAAACCCCAGCACCAAAGGGCAAGGCTCAGCGTATCGCCGAGCGGCAACACGAGCCAGGCCCAAGGAGGCACAGCACGCCCGCGCACCCGCCAATGTAGCACGAGACGGGCCATCACGGCGATGCCCGTACAGGCCAGCGCCGGGGATGCGCCGTCTGCCGCCAAGGTGGCCAATAGCGCGACCGGGACCCCGAAGGTCACGGCCGAGAGCGCATAGCCCGCGGGGCGAACCGCACGGATGGTCCGCAGCCAGCGCAACTCGTGCCGCAGCAAATCCCGCCAACTGCGCTCCTCCACCACCGTTTCGACCTCGAGACTCGAGAGCACCGTGCGCAGACCGCGCCGGCGGGTCAGCTCGCCGAGTTGGTAGTCGTCCGCCAATTGGTCGGCGATCGCCTCGAAGCCGCCGATCGCGACAAGCGCCTCGCGCCGCAAGGCGATCGTTGCCCCGAAGGCGAAGCGGCGCGAACCGAGCAGCGCCGCAACCCGCACCGAGGGCAGGAACCAGTCATTGACGAACAGCGCTCCGAGCAACGACGGTAAACCGGGCCGCGGCAAGCCGCGATACGCGCAGGTGACGACACCCACGCCCGGGTCGGCGAGCGGCGCGACGACGGTCTGCAGATAGTGCGGCGGCACGAGGATGTCGCTGTCGGCGATCACCAGGTGTTCGTGCCCCGCCATCGCCAGCAGGTTGATGAGATTGCCCACCTTGCGGTTGCCGCCATGCTGTCGTTGATCGACCACCATGCGGATCCGGCGGCCGGGAAACTCCCGCACCAATCGCTGCACAATGTCGCGCGCCGGATCAGCCTCATCTTGAACACCGAACAGCAGCTCGAATTCAGGGTAGTCCTGCTCGCAGAAGGACCGCAGACAGTCATAGGTCGCGGCCTCAACGCCGTACAAGGGCTTCAAGACGCTGATCGAAGGCCATTCACCGGGCCATTGCGCCGGCGCCGCGCTGCGCTCGCGCACGGCGATCACGGCGATGCATAGATAAGCGGCGACACACGCGCAGACCGCGGTCGCACAGACTACGAGGAGGGCGGCTACTGGCATGCGTCGATGGACTCCCGATGCCGCGTCACCGCATAACATTGCGGAATTGCAATCATTGTCGGCATCCGCGGCCTGATGCGTTTAGAATACCGCATGGGCATACCACTTCTTCAGGTTTACCGTGTCGCTCGCTATCTTGCCGGCCGCAAGCTGCGGGGAGACAAACGTTATCCGCTCGTGCTGATGCTGGAACCGCTGTTCCAGTGCAATCTGGCGTGCGCCGGCTGCGGCAAGATCGACTACCCGAAAGAGATCCTGCAAAAACGCGTCAGCCTCGCCGATGCCCTGAACGCCGTCGATGAATGCGGGGCGCCGATCGTCTCCATACCGGGCGGCGAGCCATTGATCCACAAGGAGATGCCGCAGATCGTCGCCGGCATCGTCGAGCGCAAGAAATTCGTCTATCTGTGCACCAACGCGCTGCTGCTCGCGAAGCATATCCACGAGTACACCCCCTCCCCTTACCTCACGTTCTCGATTCATCTCGACGGCAACCGCGAGCGGCACGACGAGTCGGTCTGTCAGGAAGGCGTGTTCGACAAGGCCGTGGAGGCGATCAAGCTGGCCCGCGACAAGGGTTTCCGCGTCACCATCAATTGCACGCTGTTCAATGGCGAGGATCCGGACGACGTCGCCAATTTCTTCGACACCGCGATGAGCCTCGGCATCGAGGGAATCACGGTCTCGCCCGGCTACAGCTACCACCATGCGCCGCGACAGGACGTGTTCCTCGGACGCCATGCGAGCAAACAGTTGTTCCGCGAGATCTTCCGCAGGCGCCACGACGGGGCGAAGAAGCGCCGCTGGTCGTTCAATCATTCCGGATTGTTCCTGGATTTTCTCGCCGGCAATCAGCGCTACCAGTGCACACCGTGGAGCAATCCGACCTACAACGTGTTCGGATGGCAGCGCCCGTGCTACCTGCTGTCGGATGAAGGCTACGCGCCGACCTATCGCTCACTGATCGAGGACACCGAGTGGCAGAACTACGGGGTCGGCCGCAATCCGCGCTGCAACAATTGCATGGCGCACTGTGGGTTCGAGGGAACCGCGGTTAACGACGCCTTCAGTCACCCCCTCAAGGCGATGCTGGCCGCGCTGCGCGGTCCGCGCGTCAACGGCCCCATGGCGCCGGAATTGCCGCTCGTGTACTCGCAGAACGGACCGGCCTCGCCGGCAGCCCCGACCGTCGCCTCGGTGCCGGTCGAATCGATTCGACGCCGGGACAGCGCATCGGCCGACGAGCGGCGCGCCGTGGAGCCGCTCTGATCGACGATCGCATGCAAGCGTGGCGCCTGCGCATGGAGGTGGCGCTCGACCGGCGCCTGCCGCCCGCCGACATGGTGCCCGCCCGCCTGCATGAGGCCATGCGCTATGCCGTGCTCGGTGGCGGCAAGCGCGTGCGTCCGGCCCTGGTTTTCGCGACCGCCGCGACTCTCGGCCTGCCGGAAGAACGCGTCGAAGCGGTGGCGTGCGCCGTGGAGATCGTGCACGTCTATTCCTTGGTCCATGACGACATGCCGTCGATGGACGATGACGACCTGCGCCGCGGACGGCCCACCTGCCACAAGGCCTATGACGAGGCGACCGCGCTGCTCGTCGGCGACGCCTTGCAGCCGCTTGCGTTCCAGTGGCTCGCCACCGACCCGTCGCTGCCGCCGGAACCCACGGTGCGCCTGAAGCTGATCGAACTGCTCGCGGTGGCGAGCGGCACGCACGGCATGGCCGGAGGACAGGCGATCGACCTGCAGTCGCAGGGCGCCCGGCTGCAGATTGCGCAGGTCGATGACATGCACGAGCGCAAGACCGGCGCCGTCATCCGCGCATGCGTGCTGATGGCCGCCGCATGCGCGCCGGCGCGCGAAGCGGTCGACGAGGCGGCGTTGGAGCGATTCGCCGGCGCTATCGGACTCGCCTTCCAGATCCAGGACGATCTGCTGGACGTGATCGGCGATGCGACCACGCTCGGCAAGGCGACGGGTGCGGACCGTGAGCACGGCAAACCGACCTACCCGGCCTTGATCGGCGTCGAGGCCTCCCAGCTAAGAACACGCAAGCTGCATGAGGAGGCACTCGAGGCGCTGGCGGGCTTTGGCGAACGCGCCGCGCCGCTCGTCGAGCTGTCGAACTGGCTGTTGTCGCGCAGCTACTGAGCGGCCCCGCGGCGCCGCTCAGCTGAACACGCCCGCCGCATAGGACTCGGGCGCGTAATTCTCGAATTTCGTGTACTGGCCGAGGAAGGTCAGCTGCACGTCCCCGGTCGGGCCGTTGCGCTGCTTGGCGATGATGATGTCGGCAATGCCCTTGCGGGTCGTGTTCTGGTCGTACACTTCTTCCCGGTAGATCAGCAGGATCACGTCCGCGTCCTGCTCGATCGCGCCGGACTCACGCAGATCCGACATCACCGGCTTCTTCTCGACGCGCTGTTCCACACCGCGATTGAGCTGCGAGAGCGCGATCACGGGCACCTTCAGCTCCTTCGCAAGCGCCTTCAGCGAACGCGAAATCTCCGAGATCTCGGTCGCACGATTCTCCTTCGTACCCGACACCTGCATGAGCTGAAGGTAATCGACCACGATCAGATCGAGGCCGCGTTCCCGCTTCAGACGGCGGGCGCGGGCGCGAACCTCGGTGGGGGTGAGCGCCGGAGTCTCGTCGATGAAAATCTTGGCGTTCGACAACTGCGTCATCGCCGAGTCGATCCGCGGCCAGTCATCCTCGTTCAGGCGCCCGGAGCGCAGGTTCGCCTGGTTGATGCGGCCGAGCGAGGAGATCATGCGCAGCGTCAGCGACTCAGCCGACATCTCCATGCTGAACACCGCTGCCGCCTTGCCCGAACCGAGGGCGGCGTTCTCCGCGATATTCACGGCGAGCGTCGTCTTGCCCATCGACGGCCGGCCGGCGACGATGATCAGATCCCCGGGCTGAAGGCCCGAGGTCATCTCGTCGAGCTGTTTGAAGCCCGTGGAGATGCCGGTCAACTTGCCCTTCGAGTTGTACAGCTCATCGATCCTGTCGACCACGCCGGGCAGCACGCTTTTGACCGACTGAAAGCCGACCTTGCCGCGTGAACCGCGTTCGGCGATCTCGAAGACCGTGCGTTCGGCGTCATCGACGATCTCGCGCGCCTCACGCCCCTCCGGTTCGAGCGCCGCGCTGGCGATGGTGTTGCCGGCGCTGACCAGTTGTCTGAGGATCGAGCGCTCGCGGACGATGTCGGCGTACGCACGGATATTGGCCGCGGTCGGCGTGTCGCGGGCGAGGGAGCCGAGATACGCGAGGCCGCCGACCTGATCGATCAACCCCTGGCTTTCGAGGTGACCCGACACGGTTACCGCATCGCAGGGATGGCCACGCTCGATCAGCGCCGCGGCGGCGGCGAAGATCAGGCGGTGGTCGTGACGGTAGAAGTCCTCGGCGGCGACCCGGTCGGCGATCTGGTCCCAGGCGGTCGCATCGAGCATGAGCCCGCCGAGCACCGACTGCTCGGCCTCGACCGAATGCGGCGGTAGTCGCAACTCGGCCACGTGCAGTCCTCGCGCGACGCGGCTGTGCCGGCCGCTACTCTTCGGCGACGATCGTGACGGTGAGCGCCACGTCCACGTCGGTGTGCAAATGCAGCTCGATCTGATGATCGCCGACCGCGCGGATGGGACCGTTCGGCATGCGCACTTCGCTGCGGCTGATCGTCTGGCCCGCCTTCACGGCGGCCTCGGCGATGTCCGCGGTGCCGATCGAGCCGAACAGCTTGCCTTCCGAGCCGGCTTTGGCCTTCAGTTCGAGCTTGAAGTTCTCGAATTTGGCGGCACGCTCCTGGGCGCTGTGCAGTTCCGCGTGCGCCTTCGCCTCGAGCACGCTGCGCTGTGCCTCGAACTTCGCGATGTTGCCGGGTGTCGCCAGCGTCGCGCGGCCCGTGGGAACCAGGAAATTGCGGGCGTAACCGGACTTGACCTTGACGCGATCGCCGATTTGACCGAGGTTCGAGACCTTCTGGAGCAGGATGATTTCCATGTTCGGACCCGTCGCTTCAGTGTTGATCGGTGTACGGCAGGAGCGCGAGGAAACGCGCACGCCTTATCGCGAGCTGCAGCTGACGCTGGTAATGCGCGCGCGTGCCCGTGATGCGGCTCGGCACGATCTTGCCGGTCTCCGTGACATAGCCCTTGAGCATCGCCAGATCCTTGTAGTCGATCTGCTTGATGTCCTCGGCGGTGAATCGGCAGAACTTCTTTCTACGAAAAAAACGTGCCATGTTGACTCCTTGGGGATCCGTTCAACGCGCGCCGGCCGGCATGTCGTCGTCGTCGCCGTCGTCGAAATCCTCGTGGCGCCGCGCGTTCTCGTCCGGCGCCCTGGCCATCGGTGAAGGCTCGGTCACCGCCTCGTCCATCTTCACGACCAACTGGCGCAACACCGCATCGCTGAAGCGGAACGCCCCGTAGAGCTCATCGAGCGTCTTCTGGTCGCATTCGATGTTCAGCAGGACGTAATGCGCCTTGTGGACCTTCGAGATGGGAAATGCGAGCTGCCGCCGGCCCCAGTCCTCGAAACGATGCACGAAGCCCCCGCCGGCCGCGATCATCCCCTTGTAACGATCGATCATCGCAGGAACTTGCTCGCTCTGGTCCGGATGGACCAGGAGCACGATTTCATAGTGCCGCATTCAAGGCTCCCTGTGGATATAGCCTCCCGTTGCGAGCGGTGAGGCAAGGAGTAAAGCCGGTCGGCCGGCGAAAAAGAGCGCGAATCATACGCGCCGGCGCGCTACGAGGTCAACTGCGCCGCTGCAGTGCGGCTCCGCCGCCTTCAGCCGAGCCGCTGGCGACGGGCCTCGAACAGCGCCACCCCCGCCGCCACCGAGACGTTCAAGGACTCGACCACGCCGGTCATCGGTATGCGCATCAGGAAGTCGCAGTGCTCGCGCGTCAGGCGCCGCATGCCGTCGCCCTCGGCACCGAGGACGAGCGCCAGCGGCCGGCGCAAGTCCGCCGCGTACAGCGTCTGGGTCGCGTCCGCCGCGGTGCCGGCGATCCAGATCCGTCGCTCCTTGAGCTGCTCGAGCGTACGCGCCAGGTTCGTGACGCTCGCGACCGGCACGAACTCGGCCGCGCCGACCGCCACCTTGCGGGCAACCGCGTCGATGCCCGCCGCCCGATCCTTGGGGATGACGACCGCATGCGCCCCCGCGGCGTCCGCGGTACGCAGACACGCACCGAGGTTGTGCGGATCGGTGATGCCGTCGAGCACGAGCAGCAGCGGATCTTCATCGATACGTTCCACCGCCGCCAACAATTGCTGCTCATCCCAGGGCCGCAGCGGGCGGATCGCGGCGACGACCCCCTGGTGGGCCGCGCCGGTCATGGCGGACAGCGTTTCCGGTGCCGCTGCCTGCACCGGGATACCCGCCTGCCGCGCCCGCTCCTTGATGTCCCGGATGCGCTGATCGTCGCGCGTCGTGACCGCCCAAATCTCGAGCACGCGCTCCGGGGCGCGCGCGAGCATCGCCGCGAGCGCATGCAGACCATAGACGAGTTGTCGTTTCGCGTCGGCCACGGCTGTACGAACGGCTAGCGGCCTCGCGATCCGGAGCGCCGACCGCCGCGACGCGGCTTGCCGCGCCCCGTCTCGCGGCGCGGTCGCACACCGCCGCCCTCAGCCTCCTTGCCACCCAATAATTCGAAGTCGACCTGACGTTGCGCCAGATCGACCCGTCCGAGACGCACCCTGACCGCATCGCCCATGCGCAGGCGCCGCCCGGTACTGCGGCCGACCAATGACAGGCCGCCGTCGTCGAGTTCCCAGTAATCCCCCGGAATCGCCGAGATATGCACGAGACCGTCGATCGGCATCTCCGTCAACTGCACGAACAAACCGAATTCGAGCGCGCTCGTGATGGTCGCATCGAAACTCTGGCCGACCAACGGTTGAAGATACAGGCACTTCAAGTAGCCCATCACGTCGCGTGCCGCCTCGTCGGCACGCCGCTCGCGCTGCGAACTCTCCTGGCCGAGAGACTTCAGTTCGACCGTCGTATAGCGATGACCGGACAGGCTCGAGGGCACCGTCGCCGCCTTGAGCGCGCGATGCACCAACAGATCCGGGTAGCGGCGGATGGGTGAGGTGAAATGCGCGTATTCCTCGAGGGCGAGCCCGAAGTGACCGATATTCGTCTGTTGGTAGACCGCCTGCGCCAGCGCGCGAATGACCAGTCCCTCGAGCAAAACTCCGTCGGGACGGCCGACCAGGCGTTCGATCAGCTGGCGGAACTCGAGCGCGGTCGGCCGCTCGGAGAAAGTCGCGCCGATCTTCAGCGCGTTCATGATCCGCTGCAGTTCCGTGACCCGCTTGTCCTCCGGTTGACCGTGCACCCGATACAGGCTCCCGGCCTTCGCCAGACGCAGCGCCGAGGCCGCCTGCACGTTCGCGGCGATCATGCACTCCTCGATCAAGCGGTGCGCGTCGTTGCGCACGAGCGCATGAAAGCCTTCGATGCGGCCATCGGCGCCGATCCGCGCCTTGACCTCGCCGCCGCGAAAGTCGAGTGCCCCGCGCGCGTCGCGCGCGCGCGTCAAGACCGCCTAGAGCGC
>VFSW01005974.1_pt1 | contig 17949 bp, 18 predicted proteins | sample 5358111 | NCBI WGS metagenome assembly VFSW01 (sample SAMN11554181, study PRJNA540505) | mine drainage metagenome | isolation source: sediment from site ElyBrook_90M | place: USA: Ely Copper Mine, Vershire, VT | collected 2017
GTATGGCCGGAAGGTGGCCCTGATTGAAAAAGAGAGCAAGCTGGGCGGAACCTGCCTGCACTGGGGCTGCATCCCCACCAAGGCGCTGCTGTTTAACGCCGAAGTTTACGACCACCTGAAGCACGCCAAGGAGTATGGCATTGAGGGCCTGGGCGAAGGCAAGCTGAACTGGCAGGTCATCCTGCAGCGCAAGAATGACATTGTGATCAAGCACGCCAAAGGCCTTGATTTTCTGATGAAGAAGAACAAGATCACCGTTATCGCGGGCTCGGGACGTTTGACCGGCGCGGCGAAAGATGGCGTTCACTCTGTCGAAGTGGTGGCAGCGGGCAGCGCAACCACAGTGAAGGCGAAAAATGTCATTCTCGCTACAGGTTCCGATGCGCGGATGCTGCCCAATCTGACGCCAGATGAGCGCATTCTGACCAACATGGAGATTCTCTCCATGACGGCAATCCCCAAATCGCTGGTGGTGATTGGCGCGGGCGCAGTGGGCGTAGAGTTTGGCTCCATCTTCAAGAGCTTTGGCGCAGAGATCACCATTATTGAGGGCTTGCCCCGCGTGGTGCCGAATGAAGATGAGGATGTCAGCAAGGAACTCAACCGCCTATTCCGCAAGCGCGGCATCGATGTGCACACCGGTGCCAAGGTGGACAAGGTCGAGAAGACCAAAGATGGCGTCAAGGTGACGTTTACTGGCTCTGACGGCAAGCAGAATGTGAAAGAAGCGGAGAAGGTGCTGGTAGCCGTGGGCCGCGCACCGCGCACGGATCAGGTGGGTCTGGACAAAACCAAAATCAAGCCGGAGCGGGGCTTTATTCAGGTCAACGAATGGATGGAAACCGCCGAGCCGGGTGTGTATGCCATTGGCGATATTGTGGCCGGATTGCCGCAACTGGCGCATGTGGGAGCAATGTGCGGTATGGTGGTCGCGGCTAAGCTGGCAGGCAAGTATGCGCGTCCCGTGCGACGTGAGCGCATCCCGGCCTGCACGTACAGCGAGCCGCAGATTGGCAGCGTTGGGCTGACCGAGGCTGCTGCGAAGGAAAAGGGCCATACCGTCAAGGTGGGCAAGTTCCCTTTCACGGCGAATTCCAAGGCCTCCATTGTGGATTCGCATGACGGCTTCGTGAAGGTTGTCTCCGACGCAAAGTATGGGGAAATTCTCGGCGTTCACATCATTGGCCCACAGGCGACGGAGCTGATCGCCGAAGCCGTAGTCGCGATGGAATTGGAAGCCACGCTGGAAGAATTGATGTTTACGATTCATGCTCACCCGACGCTGGCGGAAGCGATGCTCGATGGCTTCAGCAGCGTCGAAGGTTTGGCAATTAACGCATAGCTTTGTGCACAATGCGCTGCAAAGGCCCGGCAAATATTCGCCGGGCCTTTACTATTACGGATACCCGCTTATAGTCGCTGGTTTTTGTCTTAGGCGGTGGGCCGCGCCAAATTGTTCGAAGAACGTGCCCTACGAAGGGCCATATATTTCTGAAAATTTACCCACAGCCAGAAAACCCAAAGTCCAATGACTGCCTCGAACGACTTAAGAAATTCGTGCTTGTGCGTAAATCGCTGATAGCCGTCGACCGAGAGTACAGCAATACACACAGCGACAATGAATTGAAGAATACCTCCCACGGAAAGAGGTTGCTTTATTCTCGCGAGGATTTTCATGCTCCAATCTTACAGCTACGTGCTGATTTATATGCCAAATTCTTTATTCGGCCAGTTCTCAAGATGGGACTAAGATATTTGTTATGACCGACCGCGTGGTTTTACAACAATCCGAAAAAGGGTACAGCGTCTTCTGCACAGGAGGACAAGCATGAATGCGCGATGGAGAAAGATCGCACTTTCTGCCCACATCGCTAGTTCAGCGGGATGGACAGGTGCTGTAGCTGCATTCCTTGCGCTCGTACTCACAGGACTCCACGCACACGATGCACAGGTGGAAAATGTTGTCTATCCAGCCATGAAGATTGTCGCTCGATATGTGATTCTTCCGCTTGCCTGCGCTTCCTTGCTGAGTGGATTGGTGCAGTCCCTGGGCACACGTTGGGGATTGTTTCGCTACAAGTGGGTTTGGGTAAAGTTTGTGCTCACCGTGTTCGCAACAGCTGTGCTCGTGGCGAAGCTGCCACTCATCTCATCCGTTGCACGCCGGTCATCCACGGCTATAGCCAGCCATTCGCTGCATTTCGGAGCCGTGCAACTTGCCGTGCATGCAGCGGGCGGACTGTTGGTGCTACTCGCCATCACTACCATTTCCGTCTTCAAACCGTGGGGACTTACAGAATATGGAAACAAAAAATTGAAGACGTTGCATGCGTCCACATAAAGAACTACACAGTTAGCGAGTATCGTCACCAGCGGTGACACGGTCTTCGGTCGGGATGACATTTTCTATACGGAAGCCGATAGGAATCATCGAATACTTCGCGAACGTCTCTGATTTTCAATTCTGCGATGCTGCTGCAAATTTTTGACGCCGGAAGAATGGACTACGCCGCCGCGCTGACACTGCAGCAGCGGCTGGTTGCGCTGCGCAAACAACAGCGCATTGGCGACGTTCTGTTATTGCTGGAGCACCCGCCGGTGCTGACACTGGGGCGCAATACGCAGCGCGGCAACATTCTGGCATCGGATGAGGAATTGGAGAGGCGAGGCATTACGCTGCATGAGGCCAATCGCGGCGGCGATGTTACCTATCACGGCCCCGGACAACTGATCGGCTATCCCATTCTTGACCTGCGTGGGGAGTTTCCCGCAAAACGAGGCCCGCATCTGGGCGCGGTGGAATATGTTCGCCTGCTGGAAGAAGTATTGATCCGCGCCTGCGGCGAGTACGGCGTGTTGACCTCGCGCATTGCCGGACGAACCGGCGTCTGGACGCTTCCCGGCGGCTCGATTGCCGAGAAAAAGATTGCAGCCATCGGCGTCCACATCTCGCAGGCCGTTACGTCGCATGGTTTTGCGTGGAATTTGACCGCTGACCTGCGGGATTTTTCGCTGATCGTTCCCTGCGGCATTGCAGATCGCGCTGTGACCAGTTTGGAACTGGAGTTGGATGAAAGCCGCGCGATGCCCACGCCGGAGGAGGCCCGCCATACCGTTGCCCGCCACTTTGGACGCATTTTTGGGCGGCACATTCTCTGGATGGAATCGCTGGATGATTTGGTCAAAGACGCTGACCTGATGCAAGGCGAGGATTTGCCGAAAACCACACTGGGATGAAATGTCGTCGCCGAAATCAGGCAAACGGGACGGAGTGCATCCAACAAGAAGTACCTCCGTATCGCGCAAGGCACTCCCCAATCGCGCGTTGCAGGTTGCGTCATAATACAATATAGAGTTTGGTGTAAATCTGCAGGAAAAGATGTCCATGTCGACCAAAAAGATTGAAGCTCCGGCGCCGTCGGCCAAGGCCGCGAACCAGCCAGAAATGAAGACCCCGCATACCAACGGCGCGACCTCCGCGTCCGCTTCCAAGGTCGCAGCCACGCACAATGGAAACGGACTGCCGCCAGTGGGGAAGAATCCGCACGGCATTCCCGACTGGCGCCTCGAACAGATTCCCTTCCACATTGAGAACGAGTGGGTGGACGGCGAGTACCGCTACAAAATTGTTGGCGACACAACTGCGCCCGTACCGCCGATGCGGCCCTCGAAGTATCTGACGAAGGAGCAGAGCATTGAAATCTATCGCTACATGCTCATCAATCGCCAGATGGAGGCGTCGCTGGAACGGCTCTATAAGCAGTCGAAGGTGATCGGCAGCCTGTACATGAGCCTGGGCCAGGAGGCCTGCTCGATTGCGTCGGCGTACGCGCTTTCGCAGGACGACTGGATGGCACCGATGATTCGCAATCAGGGCTCCATGATCGTCAAAGGCTACCGCCCCCGCGACACCATGATGCAGTACATGGGCAGCGCCGATTCTCCGGCGCGAGGCCGCGATTCCGGCTCCCACTACGGCGACATTAAAAAGCTGAACGTGATTGCGCCGATCTCGCATCTGGGAGATTCCATCTCCGTCGTCGCTGGCGTTGCCCTGGGCGCACGCCTACAGGGAAAGAACATCGCCTGCCTGGCCTACATTGGCGATGGTGGACAATCCACCGGCCCCACGTATGAAGGCTTCAACTTTGCCGCCGTGCAAAAGCTGGGCGTAGTGCTGATGGTGGAACACAACCTCTGGGCCTACTCCACCCCAGTGGAATTGCAGTTTGCCTGCAAGGATCTGGCCGATCGCTCCATTGGCTATGGCGTTCCGGGCGTGATTGTGGACGGCACCGATGCCAACCAGATCTACGACGCAACCTATGAAGCGGTGCAGCGCGCCTATCGCGGCGAAGGAGCTTCGCTGATTGAAGCAAAGTTTATGCGCATGAAGGGCCATGCGATGCATGATGCCGCAAGCTACGTGCCCACTCCGGTCAAGGAATACTGGAAGCGGCGCGATCCGCTGCTCCGCATGGAAACCTACCTGATCGACCGGGGCTGGCTGACGCAAGCGCAGTTGACCGCCATGCAGAAGGAAGTGGAAGCCTATATGGATGAGGAGCGCACAGTGGCAGAAAATGCACCCATGCCCGATGCATCCGAGGCCAGCGAAGGCGTCTACTGCGACAACGCGGTGGAGATTGCGCCAAAGTATGGGCCAGTCAACGTGAAAACCTCCAACGAGAAACGAAAGATGTCCGCATCAAGCACGCCGGGACACTATAAGTAACCGCCACAGTTACATACATGGGCGGGACAAAACCGCCGAATAAAATAGATCGCAGGAAATGAGTCTGATGGCACCCGTAACGTATCTGGAAGCAATTCGGCAAGGGCTTTGGGAAGAGATGGAGCGCGACAGTCGCGTTTTTGTCATGGGCGAGGATGTTGGCATTTATGGCGGCGCATTCAAGGTGACCGAGGGCTTTGTGCATCGCTTTGGCCCGGAGCGCGTGGTCGACACACCGATTGCCGAAATGGCCATTGCCAGCGCGGTCTACGGCGCATCGCTGACTGGACTTCGTCCTGTCGGCGAATTTCAATTCATGGATTTTATTACCTCCGCGCACTCGCAGATTGTGCAGATTCTGGCCAAATCCAACTACCGCTGGGGAGCTCCCGCACCGCTGGTGCTGCGGGGTCCTTCTGGCGGCGGCGTCAGCGGCGGCCCGTACCACTCGCAGAATCCCGAGATGGCCTACGTGCACACGCCCGGCCTGAAGGTGATTGCGCCCGCAACCGCGCGTGACGCCAAGGGATTGATCAAAGCGGCGATTCGCGACAATAATCCCGTGCTATTTTTCGAACACAAATTTCTCTATCGCCGCATTAAAGAAGAACTGCCCACCGAAGATTACGTTGTCGAGATTGGCAAGGCCCGCGTGCATCGCGAGGGCCGCGATCTCTCTGTCATCACCTACGGTGCCATGCGGTACGTGGCGCAGGAAGCGGCAGAAATTCTGCAGAAGGATGGCATCGAGATTGAGATTGTTGACCTGCGCACGCTGCTGCCGCTGGATAATGAAGCCATTCGCACAACGGTAGAAAAAACCAATCGCGTCATCGTGCTGCATGAAGACACCAAGACCGGCGGCATTGCCGGCGAGATTGCCGCGATCATCAATGAAGAAGCCTTTGATTCTCTCGATGCGCCCATCGTACGCATTACCTCGATGGATGCGCCGGTTCCCTTTTCGCCGCCGCTGGAAAAGGCATTTTTGCCCAAGGTAGAAGATGTCGTCCGCGAAACGCGACGGCTCGTCAAGTATTAGTCCATCCGCAGCTTGAATCATTGCGACACACGCCGGGTGTGTCATGCTTAGTGCAACAGGAACGAAACGGGAAGGATTTCCATGCCGACAGATGTAGTGATGCCCCAGATGGGCGAATCGATTTTTGAGGGCACGATTACCAAGTGGCTGAAAAAGGAAGGGGACACCGTACAGCGTGACGAACCGCTATTCGAAATTTCAACCGACAAAGTCGATGCCGAAATTCCCTCGCCCGCCGCAGGCGTGCTGACGGAGATTAAAGCTGGCGAAGGTCAAACGGTTCAGATCAACTCCGTGGTCGCCGTGATCGGCGGCGCAGCGGGTGGGTCGGCAACCGCAGCTACCCCAACAGTTGCTGCAGAAAAAGCAGCTCCCAGTGCGCCCGCGCCTGTTCAAGCGCCCGCAGCGACATCCGGCCAAGCCAGTGAAGGTGGGCGCGTTCGCTCTTCGCCGCTGGTGCGCCGCATCGCCAAGGACAACAATCTCGACCTGACAAAAATTTCTGGATCGGGTTCCGGCGGACGCATTACCAAAGAAGACGCGCTTACCTTCCTGAACCAGCAAGGGAAGGGATCAGCGGCATCCGCAACATCAAGCGCTGCGAAAACGATTGCTGCCGCACCGGCCAGCGCTCCGGTACTCGGCGAACTGGTGCCGCTCACCAAGATGCGTTCCATCATCGCCAAGCGCATGGTGGAATCCAAACACACCAGCGCGCATGTCCACACCGTTTTCAAGGTGGATATGACGCGCATCGTTCGCCTGCGCGAACGCGAAAAATCGAAGTACGAACAGCGCAATGGCGTCAAGCTGACCTACATGCCGTTCATTACGCGCGCTGCCGGGCATTGCCTGCGCAAGATGCCCATCGTCAACGCGTCGATTGAAGGCGAAGCGATTCGCTACCACAAGAACATCAACATCGGCATTGCGGTGGCGCTGGATTGGGGTTTGATCGTCCCGGTCGTCAAGCAGGCGGAGGAGCGCAGCTTCCTGGGCGTAGCTCGTGGCATCGCCGACCTGGCGGAACGCGCGCGCGCAAAGAAGTTGAAGCCCGATGAAGCTTCTGGCGGAACCTTCACAATTACGAATCCTGGAATTTTTGGGGAACAGTTCGGAACGCCCGTCATCAATCAGCCGGAAACAGCGATTCTGGGCGTGGGGGGAATGTTCAAGGAACCCACAGTGCTGACGGATGCTGAAGGCAACGACACCATCGCCATCCGCAGCATTATCCGGCTGACACTTGGCTTTGACCATCGCATTATTGATGGCGCCGAGGCAGGCAAGTTCATGGCCGAGTTGAAAAAGCATCTGGAAAACTGGAACGAAGATATCGGGTAAAAAGCATTAAGCAGAAAATAAAAAAAAAGCGGGCGGCCAAAGGCCTCCCGCTTTTTATGTAACCGTGATCGTTACAATTTCCCTTTTGCCTCCATCACGCACTTCACCGCAGCTTCTACTGTTGAACCCGTCGCAGAGAGATGCCCCATCTTGCGGCCTCGTCGAGGCACATGCTTTTCGTACAGATGCAGTCTCACTCCATGCAGCGCCAGCGCTTCATCAAAGCGCGGCCCAGTTGCCGATGGAGCCTCCAGCCAGACATCCCCCAGCAGGTTGGCAATCGCTGTCGGCTGAATAATTTCAACATCGCCCAGCGGCAGATTGCAGACGGCGCGAATCGCCTGCTCAAATTGACTGGTCGCACAGGCGCGCTCGCTGCCGTGATAGCTGTTGTGCGGACGTGGAGCTAGCTCATTCACCAGTAGCTTTCCTTCCGTGGTCAGAAACATTTCCACCGCCAGCAATCCTTCCAGAGAAAATTCCTCAGCAATGGCTCGGGCTAACTCCTGCGCCTGACGCGTTATCTGGGGCGGCAGGGGAGCGGGCATTCCACTCCACACCAGAATCTGTTGCTCATGATGATTCAGTGCCGGTGGATAGCATTTGCATTCTCCTCGCGCCGAGCGCGCCACCATGACGGAAAATTCCAGTTGCAGATTCTGCGCGCGCTCCACAACCACCGGTTTCTTTCCCAGTGATTCCCACGCCTGCGCGCAGGTTTTTGCGTCCGGCAAATTTTCATCAAAGCCCAGCTTCGCCTGACTTCTTCCGTCATATCCGCCGCGCGCGCTTTTCACAAAACAACGCCCGCCGAGCGCCTTCACCGCTACTTCCAACTGATCGCCCTCGGTTACTGGCTTGGATTCACCCAGGGGTAAACCGCGCGCAGCCAGCCACTCCCGTTGCAGAATGCGATCTTGGATGACGCGCAGCATGGCTGCCCCAGGCCGAACAGGAGCAAACTGCGCCGCTGCTTCCAGGGAGGCAATCGAAACCTGCTCAATCTCGAGCGTAATCACGTCGCAGCCACGGGCCAGGTCTGCCGCAGCCCGCGCGTCATCCCACGACGCTTCAAAGCACGCATCGACCACGAACCGAGCAGGGCAGCTGGGATCAGGATCGAGTACCTGGACGCGATAGCCCAGGGAGCGAGCCGACATGGCCATCATGCGGCCCAATTGCCCGCCACCAAGAATGCCAATCGTCGCGCCCGGATAAATGATCTTTTGCGGGTCGCTCACTTCGGCAACTCCATGCCCAGCACTTCCTGCGTGCGCGCCTCGCGCCATGCCAGCAGTCGCGCTCGCAGCGTTGCATCCTGCAACGACAAAATCGAAATCGCCAGAAGCGCTGCATTGGCCGCGCCCGGCTTGCCGATCGCAAGCGTACCCACGGGAACGCCTTTGGGCATCTGCAAAATCGAGAGCATGGCATCAATGCCGTTGAGTTGTGTGGCGGGAATCGGAACGCCCAGAACGGGCAGATGCGTTTTGGCCGCAAGCATCCCGGGCAGATGCGCTGCACCACCCGCGCCTGCAATCAAAATGCGCAGGCCACGCTGCTCGGCAGTGCTTGCGTATTCAAACACCAAATCCGGCGTGCGATGCGCGGAGACAACGCGCGCTTCGTAGGCAACGGAGAACTCCTGGAGAATCTCGAGGGCGGGCTGCAGGGTTTCAAAATCGCTGCGGCTGCCCATCACCACACCGACCAATGGGGTTGAGGCTTGCATCATGTCGAGATTATAAGTTGGCGAGGGGGTGGTACGGGAGGGATTGCGGAAGATCGAAGAGATATTCGTACTTGCGCTGCGTGATGACAAGATAAAAACCGTCCGTACAGCCCCTTCTCAAAACAAAAAAAATAGTTGAGGAGCTGCACGGACGCGAGGAGAAGGGAAGAGCTTTTATGCAGAAGGGGTCGTAGTCCCGGGGGCATCAAATGCATTCAGCAACTGCGCTGAAGCACTGGTCAACTGCTCAATTGCCGTGTTGTACAGAGGAAGATTCGCGACCGTCTTCCCCTTAAATAACGGGTTGCTCAGGATTGCCTGCTCCACCTCCGGCAAGGCTGTGGCAAGCTTCTGCTGTCCGGTTCCACTCGACGCGTTCACGGCCGTGGCCACCTGTTCCACTTTGACGACACTGCCAAGGATCGCCTCGAAGGTCCCGCCCAGTGCAGGGTCGAAGGTGGCAACAACACCCGCCAGAGTCTCCTCTGCCGGAAGCAGTTTCGCCTCAATCGCCAAAGCCTTCATCGCGCCCAGCTTGAACATGCTTCCTAGGTGATCCAGAAATGACTTCACTTTATTTGCCATTTGATTTCTCCATTTCCTGTTTTGTTCCGCTTGCTGCCCCATTGCGATACAGCGCCAGAACCAGCAAGCAATAACCGGTCATGGCATGCATCACGGGATGCTGGCCAATCATTCGGTTGACGATCTGTTGAATCTCCGCGTCGGCCATGTAGGCCGCCTGCAGCATGGTCAGCAATACTGCCAGCGTGTGTGTGGTGGGCGTGTATTCCTTCCACCCCGCAAAACTTTTCGTCATGCTGCCTCCTCGGCTTGCCAATATGGGCTCAATAGTTCTTCCTGCGGTGTCAGGTTCAGCGGATTTTCTGTGCCGAGAAGCAGGCGTCCACCCGCCGCAACAATCTGGTAATTCAATTCATCGCAAAACCACGTCGGCTGCTCGGCGAAAAATCTCCGCTGACGATGCAGAAAAAAATCCAGAATGGCTCGCTTGTTGTACGGCTTGCCAATCTGCTGCACCGCAAATACATAGGCTGCGTCGATATCTGGCACGTGGACAGCCCTGCAAAATTTGCGCGTAAAGATTGCATACCCGGGAGGCCGTTGCTGCACTCCGCCCTGAAGCCGTGCACCTAGCAGCCAGCCTTTTTTTAGCTGAACTCCGTTCACCACCATGTCGTGGGGAATGACCAGATCGACATGGGAGATGCAACCATCGGAAAGATATCGAATGGCCGCAGATCCTAGCCCCGCCTCCGTAGAAAACTGCGAAATTAATATGCCTGCTGTCACTTCCATCTCGATTCATGAGGGGTGCGTTGGTTTGCGGGTGCATGCAGCCGCAAAAAAAGCCGGAATTTATTTTCCGGCCTAACATTTGTTCTCAAAATGCAACGAGCAATTAGTGCCACAGATAATCAATGGCAATGTGGATCATTGCAGTCAACACAAAGAATGCGCCAGCGAATCCCTTAACGCGCTGCAGATAAATTTCATGGCGCTCAAGACGTTCTTCGACTGCGATCATGCGTCCCGGCTGGCCCTGCCCGATCAGCGAGGCCATCTGGCTTTTCAGCGCGCCAAGATCCGCAAGCACGGCTGCTTCAAATTCATACATATGTTTGTCCTTCAGTCCCACCGGACGAATATTCGTCTTATTGTGTGGGTACATTGGTGAAGATGGCCGCCGAAATTCTGGAGTACAGGGGCGGCGTTGAACCGTCATACATGCGGATAAAAAATTGCTGCTGGTCTTCGGAACGCACAATAGTAAAGTTCGGTACGGCACTTCTCAGGACTAGATCTTCATGCACATCCGGCCCAAAATTGTTATCCATCCAGCGCACTTCAAACCCACCATTGATCGGTGGCGTGACGTTCGCGTTCACTGTAATCGCTGTCGTCGTGATCGAAGTGACCTGCAGCGCATTCAGGTTTTTCAAATACGTGCCCGGCGTCGTTTCCGCCACAGTCGGCAAAATAACGTCTACGGGAATCGCATCCGTCAATTTCATGGAAATGGAATCGGCCCAGTCATTGGCAAACTCCACCGTGTAATTGAGCACCTCAGGAAAGCTGCTGGTGAATGCAATTTTGACGCTGCGCACAATCACACTTTCGTTCAGCCCGCCCGAGGCCGATTGAAAGTTCAAGGCATCGCCCGGCCACACGTCTTGTTGATTTTGCAAATTGTAGTAACTGTACGTCCCACTCCACGCAGCTGTAGGATTCGAAGAAAAATTCAGCAGTGCCTGGCACGCGTTCTCGCAATCAGCGGTGCTGCGCGCGGGCGGATGTACCACCCGTCCAATCCACTGCGAAATCCCCGGGATTCCATTCACACCCTCCTGGGCAATGCTGGCCGCATTCGCCATGCGCGCCACAGAAGGTGCGGCCACTCGATACGTCACGCTTAACATTTCGCCCGGCTGCGGAGTTCCCAGTTTGTAAAAATGCAGAAACCCTCCGCGCTGCAGGCTGCAATCGGCACCATCAATCGCAGGCCCGATCCTGCGCGTAAACGACGTACCGCCTGACGGTGTACTCACCACCCACACCGTTCCTGGCTGACGAACTTTAAAGTACCCCACGCTTCCCTGCAGATTCAGGCTGTTCACGCACGCAAAGTAGCAAAGTCCTGAGGAGAGAGGCAGCGATCCATCATAGAGAATCGTTGACCCGATATTTACATACGGAAGCAAAGCCATGTCCTGCAGCTCGAACAACAACTGCAGCGAAGAGGTCACCATGCCACCGCCGTACACTGCGGCGCCACTGCTTCCATATGAAAAATAGCTGTTCATTAAATGTTGCACTTCGCTGCTGTGCACGTGGAGCCGCAGAATGTAACTATGCCCCGCCTGCACAGTAAACGCCGTCCCCACCTCTGAACCTTCGACCAGCGGAACAATGATCGTATTGCCGCCGCTTTGTCGCACGCGAAAACCCGCCAGGCAATTCGGAATTCCTACGACGCCGCTATAAAGTCCGCACAGCACGCCATCGCTGCCGGCATTCATCTGCACAAACCCCGCTTCTACAATAATCTCGCCGCCCAACTCCACTGGATCAATGGTCGTCAACGTCGTGGTGCCGTCGTATCCCGAACCGCCCGCCAGCTGCAGCCCAGCGCCGCTCACATTCAGGTGACCTCCCGGATCGTCGACCACCCACAGCGCTGTGTTCAGCGTCGGTTGAGTAAACTCCTCATCCAACAGCACAACTTTATGGATTGGAAAAGGCTCACGCTGCAATTGAAACTGCACCGTCGCTCCATCGCCTTCGAACAACTCGGTCACATACTGCATTGGCTGGCTCAGCCCGGTCACCGTCACATCGTTCACCAGTGTTTTCGCCGCGCTCGCCGTCAGGTTGCTATAGTTCAGCGTGCCCTGCTCATCATTCAATGTATGGATAGTCGAACCCACCGGAGCCAGCGTCATCTGTCCATCCACAACGCGGTAGGCTGCCCGCGCCTGGTTGGCCAGAGCCGCCACATTTTGCGACCAGGTAAGGTTTGGATTCGGCTCAAAGAATCCAATCGTACCTACATCCTGCACACCGCTCAGGTTCACCAGTGTTGGGCTGACGCGCGTCGTCACCGTGCGCACCATATTGCCCGCCGATTGGCCAAGCATCGGCGCCGTCTGCGGTAGCGCTGCGCGATCCAGCAACCAGTCGTCGCTGACCACATGCACTTTCGCGCGGTACCTCGGGCCCGTCGAATCGTAGCCGGCAAATAGTGGCTCCGCCTGCGTGGGCACGTAGCCCGTAAAAAGAATCGTTCCATTCGCTGCAGAAATCACCACCGCAGCATTGTGCGCCGGAGTTGGCAATCCCACAGCTTTGCAGTCCAGCACCAGCTTCGCCAGCGATGGTTGATTCAGACTCCGCTCAATCAGCACCGCCTGCTCTGCCGCCTGGTCCGCGCAAATGGCGGCAGAATAATCCACCGGCCCTTGTCCGTTTTGATTGTCGATGGTGATCTTCACGCTCTCTCCTCAAAATGCCCGGGCCTCACCACAGATTTGTCGCCGACGCCGGCAAGTAGCTGCGGAAGCACAGCACCTGCGCGCCATCGTTGGCATCGGCTACCGGCAGCGCGCGGAACTGTGCAACTTGCGATACGGTTGCAAACGCGTCCACTTTCATCAACGGTGCCGCCAATGGTTGCATCATCTCCGTGCCGCTCGCCGCAATCTGCAAGCGCGGATAATGCAGCAGAATGCGTTCGCCCTGCTCTCCCGGAATCACGAACAGTCCCGACCACTCCTGGAAAAAATTGCTTCCTTCGCGGTCGACAAATCCAAGAATCGGCTGCACAAACATCGCCGTTGTCGGAGCACCCGCAATCAAGGGCTGCGCCAGAACGATGCCCGTCGCGGTCACTGCCGTGATTCTGGCAACGTTAAAGCTCACCCGGCGAATGTAGTTCACATCGTTGTTCACAGCAGCTGCGGAGCTGACATACGCCCCACTCGCTCCGCTGCCCACGTACCCTGTCTGCCCGGTGTAGTTAATATCCACAACCACCATCTGCCCCACGGAAAACGCAGGCAGTTGCGCAGGCGCAATCCCAACAAAGGTGGCTGTACTTCCAGCCACAACGGGCACCGCCGCTGCTGCGGTTCCGCCCGATCCATTCAACGCCGCTCCCGCCGTTGTCGCTAACAGGTTCATCTGTTCCGACCCACCGGTCACAGCCATCTGCAACTTTCCCCAGTTCAGAAAGTGCAGCGTCACCAGGGAATCCATCTCCGTTCGCACTTGCGAGTTCGGCAGCCCCGGCGCGCCACTGCGCAATGGCACAATCTTCGTGGCCGCCTTCCGCTCAAACGTATCCACCCAGCCCAGATCCAGCCACGGCGCGGGAGGATTGTTCAGATCGAATCCTCCACTTTGCGCCGGATCGAACATGACCGGCTGACTGCCGCTCCGGTTGGGCGCCGCAAAATAGGCGCGCACGCGCTGCAAGATCGGGGGAGTTAACGCTATCGGTGTCAGTGTGCTCATAGTTCACCCGGCTCTTGATAGCTGAAGACGTGAATGGTCGCCGTGCGCGACAGCCGATCCCGCACCACCTTCAGCGGGCTGAACGTTGCCTCCGTCCAGAACACCTGCGTACTCATCGTCGTCGGTGGCGTTTGCGAATAGTTCAGCTTGGCGCTGGCATAGGGAGCAAGAATGGCCGCCAGTTCAGCGTCCATTTCGTTCATCATTTTTCCGCGATCCATCCCCAGTCCCGCTGCCGTCCCTTCTGTCAGATATTCAATTTCGCATTCCATCTGCAGCAGCACCTCCGGCAGGTAAGGGTCGGAGTGTAAGCCCAGCCAGCGCACAATAAAGACGTCGGAGTATGGCTCCGCCTGCACCAGCTCATTGCTTTCCACCAGGATTCCCGGTCGTACAACGCCTCGAAGATTGATCGTTCTCGCTGGATTCAGCAGTGCCAGACGGTTGCGCAGCGTGATGTAGAACGTGTTTTGCGCATTTTGCATTTTGGTTCTCCATCCCTAAGGAAGCTCTATACAAGTCTGTGCTTTGAAGGGGCGGGACTTTACTCCCGCCATAAGTCTCTGTGCTTTGAAAGGGCTGGACTTTACTCCCGCCATAAGTCTCTGCATTGCAATGCGGCTTTAGCCGCTGAGGGACGCTCGGTCCTTGTGCAGACGTCCCTTACAGAATCTGGTTCTGCGGTCCCCGCAGTTGCAGTCGATATAAATATGGCTGGCCAAACATTTCAGCCTCGGCCACAGATTCAATCTGCATCAGCTCGTTGTCGACATAGATTCCAACCGCCATCGCGAAAATTTCGTCTGCCGATGTCAGATCCAGCAGCAGTAGCTGTGCCTGAATCGACGAAGCTGAAACCAGCAGTTCATAGCGGTTCACCTTGCCCTCATTCATCCCTGGACGTACTCGGCGAAATACCGTCGGCGATAAGGGCAGATCTTCGTATGAAGGCGTGGACAATCCCAACTGCTCTCCATCCGCTCCTGCCTGTGCCGGGGTTGGAAGCCGCAGAAACACGGTGCGTCCGCCCAGGGATCGCAGCAACGCATCGGCCATACGCTGCTGCGCCGCATTTGCATTTCTTACACTTAGGTCTGCGCTCATTCCTCACCCCATCCGTGTCGCCACATAGGGTCGCAACCATGCGGCAACTTGTGGATCGATCAGTGAATTCGAAAAATACTCCATCGCCATCGTGTCCATCCGACTGCTCTTTACATTCAGCCCCGGCGTCGTCTGCGCATTTTTAACGATCTGCGCACACGCACATTGCACCGCGACGGGAATCGTGGCCAACCCTGCGGTGTACACAATATCCACCTGGTTGTAGGGCAGCCCTAAAATGTTCATCGGAAACGTAAGCTCACCCGTCGTCGGCATATAGTCAATGTCCGCAGGGTTCAACGTGTTCCACGATCCCGGCAGTCCAAACACCCATGCAATCTGCTCGTACGCCGGGTCCATCAGCTCGCCTCTTCGTGGCCGGATATACCTTGCCTGAATCGAAATCAGCGGCGAGGCATTCGGTGCCACCGTTACCAGAGGAAAATAGCTCAGCCGAACGGTCTGTGCATGTGCCGTCATGCGGAGCCGCTCTTCATACTGGGTCGGATTCAGACTGGTGCGATGGCAATAGGAATCAATCAGCGCTGAGGCGGCTTGAATCCAGTCATCGGTCGTATCCGACGGAAGTCCAAAATTTTCATAATCTGTCGGCTGTAGATATCCCACGGTTCGTCCTCCAATGGTGATGCAGGAGCCGCTCATGGGCGGCCGCAGCGGAAAAAACCAACGGCCCATTCGCCTTAGCAAACGAGCCGTTGCCATCATGGCGCAGGAAAAGAAAAGGGAGCCAACACAACACTGGCTCCCTCTCCACTTCTTAGCCGAGTGCAACTACCGGGTCACGTTCACCTGGTAGTGAGCGTAGTTCGCGCCCTTCACAACCGGGGCACCAAACTTCACCACGACATACTGCGAGGCCAACGATCCCGGTACGCCCAGTTGGAACACGCGGGGATTTGGATCACTCAACCAGTGATACTCAATCAGATCCTCCGTCACGATGTAGGCTGGCAGGTTCGCCGTTCCCGAGCCAGGCGTTCCGGTATAACCCATTGCCCAGTCAGGAATCAGAGGAATCTCGCCCGCCTGTGTCGCCAGGGTCTTCACGCTGAATCCGGCGTTGATCTCCTTGGTGCTCAGCACCACATTGAACTCCGCCTTCATTTCGCGATCAATCAGATCCAGCAGCACTGGATTTGCGTAGATAGCCGTCGGGCGCACTGCATAGTTGCTGCTCGACACCATCTGCGCAATCGTTCCCTTCAATCCATCAACGATCGACTCGGTTGTGGTGATCGTCGTCGTGTTCCCCCCCGCTGCGATCTGCCCGGTCACGCCAAAATACTGTGCCGTGGTTGGGCTGCTCAGCGATGTATCCGTGCCGCTCCACAATGCCAGGGAGTGCGTATGCATCACGCCCTCGATGGTGTCGGTCAGATCCTTGGCCTGCAGATATGCAAACTGGCTCTGTTGATTGCCCAGCTCGATATCAAACAGGTTGTAATTGATCTGCGCCACCAGCGCCTTCAACGGCACCGCGCGCTCCACGCGGGTCGGGCTTACCACCTGCGCAATAATGTTGCGCGGGTCGACAAAGCCACTGGCCGCGCTCGGCGAAGGAATCGCCGTCTCTTCAAAGTAGCGCGACGGGTGCCCGGTGGCCGGGACCTGTTTGATGCGCTGGCTGAAGATGCTATTCCGACGGACGATATCGGTGATCTCCGTCTGGTAGATCGGAACTTCAATCGCACCAGGCCCGATGTAATCGGCTGCGGAATGGATGTCGTAAAAATTAGCGCTCATGCTTTCCTTTCACTGGCCCGTGGGCCGTGGGGTTGTGCAACACTCGGTCAACGAAGGGGGAGGTTTCCCATCGATTCGCTCAGCATCTCGGTGTCTCGGGTGTCCCACGTCTCGCTTTTGACGTGGGCGTTACCTGGTCCCTCGGGTGCCCCATCCTTCGCGCCTTTGCGAAGGGTGGGAATGAAGGATGCTTGCGGCAACCCTCATCCCCGACAAAAAAACGCTGTTAGCTCAGCATCCCGGCGCGAAACAGCTGCGACTTCACGGCGATGCGCTGCTCCATGCTCAGGCTCTGCAGCGCACAATCCAGCGTTCCGGCTTCCAGCGAATCCAGATTGGAGATTACCTGGTTCGCCTGCAAATTCACCGTGGCCGAAGAAACGGTTTTGCGTCCCGCGGCCAGCGCTGGCGCAGCCTGCGCTTGCAGGGACGCAATCTGCATCTCGGCTTCATGCAACTTGCGCTCCAGTTCGGCGACACGTTCGCTGGCCATCGCCCCCGACATCTCGCCCCCCTGTTCGACCGTCGCTACAATCTTCTGCACCTGACCGGAGATCAAGGACTGCTGCTCTTCGAGTCGATTTACGGTCAACTCCAGCGTGCTGGCTGCACCCGCCAGACGCTCCAGAGTTACGGCCAGCGCTTCCAGAGAACGGTTGGTTTCAAATTCCATTGCACTTCTCCTTTTTTCTTCCAAGCATTTTTTTCAAACGCCGTACGTCGCCGCTTGAAACTTGACCACGCTGCCGCCCGCACGCAGTGCCATATTCGCGGCCATGTTCACGCCGCGCCCTCGGCTTACATGCGGCTTCATGCGGAACGATGTTTGGCGATAGGCCGCCTTTTCCCGCAGCAGAATCGCAGCTCCGGTAAATGTCGCCCGTGTCAGCCTCCAGACGGAGGCCCGCATATCTTCCACATGGGCATCGGCCAGTTCATACGACATGCCCATCGTGCCTGCCGGAAGCTGTCGCAGTTTTTCCTCGACCTCGGGAAAGTCCCGCCCGTACAGATACCCGCTCACAATCAACCGTGAACCCGTCACCTCGGCCTCGGTCAGAATGCCGCATTTCGTCCGTGCATCGTGACCTTCCCAGTCCGGGCGAAAGTCCACTGCCCTGCCCAGCAACGACGGCAGCGCCGCCTCTGCTGCTGCTTTGGTCAGTACAACGCGGTGTCCCCGGGACCCGGTCG
>VFSW01005976.1_pt1 | contig 17947 bp, 15 predicted proteins | sample 5358111 | NCBI WGS metagenome assembly VFSW01 (sample SAMN11554181, study PRJNA540505) | mine drainage metagenome | isolation source: sediment from site ElyBrook_90M | place: USA: Ely Copper Mine, Vershire, VT | collected 2017
CCGATCACGGGGTTTCCAGCATGGGCCATGGGGGGCGCGGCGGTGGCGGTCTCGGTGGCACCCGCGGCGGCGGCGGTGGACCCCGGGGAGGTGGACGCAGATGAGGTGGCCGGAGATGAGGTGGCCGGAGATGAGGTGGCCGGAGATGATGTGGCATGAAACGATGCGCTTAACTGCAAGACCCTTGACGATGCTTTCCCTTGGTATGCTGGCCGTCTGCGGCGCGGGGGGCGTCTTCGCCCAGACGCCGAATACTCATCCCGCAACCGTTCGCCCCGCGACCGTTCGCCCCCGGACATTCGACACGCCCGAGTCCGCGGTCAAGGCGCTGCTCGAGGCGGCCGCGAAAAACGACACGCCGGAACTGACGGCCATTCTGGGGTCGGCGGCCAAAGGCATCCTGACTTCGGGAGATCCCGGCCAGGACCAGGCCGAGCGGCAGGAATTTTCGCAGCTCGCTGCCCGGAAAAACCGCCTCGAACGATCCACCCTGAACGCCAATGTCAGGATTCTCCTGGTTGGCGACGAGGACTGGCCCTTCCCCCTGCCCCTTGTGCAGACGAACGGCCGGTGGGGCTTCGATGGCGAACGCGGCGCCATCGAACTCCGGGCGCGCAGGATCGGCGCGAACGAACTGGACGCCATTGAGATCTGCTCCGGGTACGTGGCCGCGCAGGACGCTTACGCCGCCGGGAAGCTCTCAGGAAAGGGAACCCGTGAATACGCACGGAACATCATGAGTTCGCCGGGCAGGAAAGACGGGCTCTACTGGCCCGGCGCCTCGACGGAACTGGTTCCTGAAGGTTTCGCCCGCGCCGTTCCATCCGTGTCGAACCGCGGCGCGAAACCCTACCACGGTTATTTCTTCCGCGTGCTCACGGAACAGGGAGCGAACGCGCCCGGCGGCGCGCACAACTACCTCGTCGGAGGCGCCATGCTCGGAGGATTTGGCCTCGTGGCCTGGCCGGCGGAATATGGCGTCAGCGGCATTCAGACGTTCATCGTGAATCATGACGGGGAGGTCTACGAAAAGGACTTCGGTCCTCCGGCCTCCAGCCTGAACCCGCCGGTTACCCGCTACGATCCGGACAGGTCCTGGAACGCTGTCGACTGATTGCCGTTGGCCCCCTCCCGGGGAGAACGCACCCGGCGGCGCGCGTTCATCGTGAATCATGACGGGGAGGCGAGGAGCGCTTGCCGACGCGCGGTCGGATTCGGCAAAAACCCGTGTCGAGAAAGTCTCGACACGGCACGCAAAGTGCGTGCGCCACGTCGGATTCCCCGCCCTAGCGGAGGGCTCCGATCGTATATTGCAGTTCGGCGTAAGCGCTCTGATAGTCGTATCGCGCTCCCACGTTTTCAATCTGTGCCTGCGTGAGATTGAGTTCGGCCTGTGTCAGTTCGACGATCGACGCCAGTCCCAGATCGTACCGGCCCTGCGCCAGTTCCTGCGCCAGTTGCGCCTGACTGACCAGTTCCACCGTTACCGGTATCCGCTGATAGGCCGTATTCGCGGCAAGCCACGCCGTGCGGACGTCGTGCTCCACCTGCTGCTGCAGATCGCGAATTCTCTGGCTGGCCGCCTGCGATTCGTAGCGCGCGGCCTGCTGGCGCGCCGAAAACAAATGCCCGTTGAAGATCGGGATTTCCAGATTGATGGCGACGCCTTCGTACGCTTCCGGCGCGATGCGCGGATTCTGGTCCAGATAAGGCAGCGCTCCGCCCATGGCGACCAGATTCAGGTTGGGACGTTTCAAGTCCCTCTCCGCCGTCTCGAATTTCTGCGCCGCCTGATAGCGCAGACGAAGGTCCGCCAGCTCGGGGCGATTCTGCACGGCCTGCACCACCAGATCCTCCACCGTCAGCGGAGGGGTTCCCGGAGAAACGCCTTCCACCAGTTGATATTGACTTGGAGAAGTATCCACGCCGAGAGATCTGTTCAGGTCGGCAAACGATTGCTGCAACGCCGCCCGGGCCCGGATCGCGAGAAGTTGCGCTTCGGAAAGATTGACCTCCGCGAAACTCACGTCCACCTGCGATTTCAGCTGGGCCCGGCCCAAAGCCGCTATCTGATCGGCAAGGGTCTGGCGCGTGGAGACCGTCTCTTCCGCAACCCGCACCAGAGCCTGCGATTCGAGGACCCCGAAGTAGGCTCGGTTGACCCCGAGCGTAACATCGTAGAGAGTTGCCTGCGTGGTTTGCGCCGCCGCCTGCTCCTGTAGTCTGGAACTGGCCACCAGGCTCCCGGTCCGCCCCATATCGGTGATCAGCTGGTTCAGCATCAGACCGTCTCCCTGACGGTTGAAGAGGCGCGAGGCAGCCAGGTATCCGGCGCCGACCCGGCTGTTGTCCTCACCCTGCGAAGCGGTCAGCTCACCCGCCAGGATCGGATAGTAGGCTGCCCGGGCTTCAATCACTCTTTGTCCCGCGGCCGACTGCAGGTTCTGCGCGGCCGCAATCCGGGGATGATTCCGGATCGCGATCGCGACGGCCTGCGGGAGCGTCAAACTCTGCGCCGGTCCCGGCGCGGGCGCTGGCACAGGCGCGGGCGCCGGCATGGGTACAGGGGCCTGCGCGAAGCCGCCGGAGGCCGTGGCCAGCAGCGCCAGAGCCGCGAGCGCCTGTTTGCCCCCGCTTACCGAAGTGCGGCCGTGGGGCCGCGGAAAGTATTTAAGCATTCGCCACCTCCACACGGGGCTTGTTGCGGTATATCAGCAGATAAGCCGCGGGCACGATGAATACAGTCAGGAATACCGACGATGTCAGGCCGCCGATGATTGCGCGGGCCATGGGCGCGTACTGTTCCGCGCCGGTCCCGAGTTTAAGAGCCATTGGAATCATGCCGATGATGGTCGCGAGCGAAGTCATCAGAATCGGCCGCAACCGGACCCGGCAGGACGTAATGACAGCGTCCTGAACCGACAGTCCCTGCTCTTCCAGGCGGTGCGCGAAATCGACAATCAGAATGCTGTTCGAGTTGGCGATGCCAACCAGCATCAGCACTCCCATCAGCGACATCACGTTCAGCGTTGTGTGCGTGAACAGCAGGATCAGAAGCACGCCGCTCACCCCCATCGGGATCGCGAGCATGATCAGGACCGGATCGATGAAAGACTTGAACTGCGCGACAAGGATCAGATACAGAAGAATGAACGACAGCGTGAAGCCGATGCCGAAACTCTTGAACGACTCCTCCATCCCCACCACCATGCCGCGCAGGTTGACGCGCACGTTGGGCGCATGCTTCATCTGCGCCACAATGTCGCGCACCTTCCCGGTGATTCGCCCCAGATCTTCTCCCTTCGGCGTCACGTAGACGTCGGCGGAGCGCTGGATCTGGTAATGATCGATCTCGGTCGGCGTCTGAATGCGCGCCAGATTCACGACCGTATCGAGGGTCGTCGGCTCCGTCAGGTTCGGCGCCCGCAGCGGGATGTTGGTGAGATCCAGCGGATCCCTGATCGACCTCGGTCCGTCCTGATAGTACTGCACGGTCAGAAAGTAGTTATTTCCGGTCTTCCGGTCAACCCAGTAGTTCGGCGCGATCATCACGTTCGAATTCAGCGCGGTGATGACGTTATTCACGACGTCTTTCTGGCTGAGCCCGAGTTCCATCGCATGTACCCGGTTCACGTTCATCCGGATACCGGGATAGTCCATATCCTGCGGAATGTATATCTGTCCGGTCTCCGGAAGAGCGGAGACTTTGGTCGCGATCTCGCGCGCCAGCTGGTAATCTCCGGGAATATCCGGGCTCGTCACCTGAATATCGATCGGCGCCGGCATCCCGGTGTTGATGATGGCGTCCACCATCGAACCGGTCTGGAAGAAGGCCCGCAGCTCCGGGTACTTCTGGTTCAACCGGGTCTGCACTTCGTTCATGTACTCGTAACTGCCGATTTTGTGGTCGTCGGTGAGCTGTGTCTGAATCGTGGCCATGTAAGCGCCGGAGTTGGTGGTATAGAGCGCCGAAAAATCCGGAACCACGCCGATATTCGACACCGTCATGCTGAAGTCTTCGGGCGCGATGGTCTTTTTGATCAGCGCCTCCACTTTCCCGACGTAGTCGTTGGTGAGCTCGATGCGCGTGCCGGTCGGCGCCTTCAGGCTGATGGTGAACTGGCCCGCGTCCGTTTGCGGGAAGAAGGCAAGGCCGAGGAACGGATAAATGCCGAGACTGAGAACGAACGTGCCCATCAGCGCCACCACGGTCAAGCCGGGGGCCTGCAGGGCAAGACGCACCAGCCGCTCGTAAACGTTCAGCAAGCTGTTGAAGCGGGCGTTGAAACCGTCGTTGAAGCGCGCCCAGAGAGAACGCTTGTGGCCCGGCTCCGTCGCAAGGATGATTTCGCCTTCGGTCTGGGAGCCGTTCTCGGCGGTATGAGAATGCGGGACCGCTGTCAGAAAGCGCGAGCAAAACAACGGGATGACCGTCATCGAGACCACGAAAGACACCAGCAGGGAAATGCAAAACGCGAGCGCAAGCGCCGTAAACAGGAACTTGCTGACCCCGTACAGAAACGTGACCGGGAAGAAATCCACCACATCGACCAGCGTGGCCGCGAGCACGGCCAGCGCCACTTCGGCGCCGCCGATCTGCGCGGCTATCCGCGGCAGAGATCCCATCTCCAGATGGCGGTAAATATTCTCGAGCGAAATCACCGAGTTGTCGATCACGCGCGAGAAGGCAAGCGCGATGCCGGCCAGAATCATCGTGTTGATCGTCGCGCCCATGAGTTTGAGAATCACGACCGTGGCGAGCGCGGAGAGCGGAATCGAAAGCAGCACGGCGCCCGTCGCCCGGAAGTTGCCCAGGAAGAGCAGGATCATGATCCCCGTCAGAACCAGCCCGATCAGGCCCTCGTGCATGACGGTGTTGATCGCTTCCTTGACGAAGACCGACTGGTCGAACAGGAGCGTCGCCTTGAGTTGCGCCGGCACGTCGTACAGATGGCCGATCAGGTTGCGCACCCCGTCCACCACTTCGATCGTGTTGGTGTCGCCGCCCTGCTTCATGATCGGGATGTAAGTGGACTTCTGCCCGCCCACGCGCACGATGTTGTATTGCACGGCCGCGTCGTCGACCGATTTGCCCACGTCGCCCACCCGGACCCATGAGTCCTTCACGGCTTTCAGAGGCACTTCGTCGAGCTGCTTCATCGTATCGACGAGACTGTTCGAGTAGACGTAATAGTCGAGCGGTCCCATCTTGACGTCGCCCGCCGGCAGAATCAGGCTGGAGTTATTCACCGCGTTCACCACGTCCATCGGACTGAGCGCGCGCGACGACAGCTTGAACGGGTCGACATAGACCATGATCTGCCGGTACTTGCCTCCGAACGGAGGCGGAATTTCGGCGCCTTTGATGACGGCGATCTGGTTGCGGATCGCGATTTGCGCATAGTCATGCAGTTGCGCTTCGCTCAAGCCGGCGCCGCTCACGCCTACCAGGCAGACCGGCAGCGTGGAGGCGTCCGATTTCAGCACCACCGGCGGCAGCGTGCCCGGCGGAAGGCGCTTCAGATCGGCCAGCGCCAGATTGGAGAGTTCGGTAACATCGGCGTCCGCGTCCGTGCCCGGCTGAAAGAACACGCGGATCATGCTGACTCCGAGCAGGGAGTGGGATTCGATATGGTCGATACCGCTCGCCATGGTGAAGAAGCGTTCCAGAGGCGAGGTGATATCCGTTTCGATGTCCTCCGGCGGCATGCCCGTGTAAAAGGTGGCGACCACCACCTGCGGCAGATTGATGGCCGGGAAAAGATCCACCGGCATGCTCGCGACGCTCACGATCCCGAGGATTGAGATCGCCAGGCATACCACGATGACAAAGTACGGGTTTGAAATGGAGAATTTCGACATTTTCCTGTTTTTCCTGGTCCTTGTCGTTATTCTTTGGCGCCCGCGGCCGGCGCCTCGTAGGCGAGCACCTCCGTGGGATGCGCAACCACGCGCTCGCCGTCCTTGAGGCCGGAGCGGTCGCTGATGACAATGTGCTCGCCCGGAGTCAGGCCGCTCGCCACCTCGGCGTAGTTGGCCGTCTGGATGCCGAGCGTCACCGGACGCTTTTGCACCGTTTCGCCATTCTCGATGATCGTGACGCTCGCCTGATCTCCCGCGCGGTCGATCGCCTGGATCGGCACGGTGACCGCGTTGCCCCGTTGATTCATCGTCAGGATCGCCTCGGCGTACAAGCCGGGCACCAGCGTGCCTTTCGGGTTGGGGACGTCCACTTCGGTGTGCATCGTGCGGGTGTTGGAATTCACGTCAACCGAGAAGCGGGCGACCTTGCCCTGGCCGGTCTGATTCAGGGCCGGCACTCTGACAGCGACGGGGTCGCCGATCTTGATGTACCGCACCTACGGTTCCGGCACCGGTATCACCAGGCGGTACAGATTTTCCTGCGAAAGACGAACCAGCGGAGTCGACTGGATGGAACTGGTGCCCGCCTGCATCAGGGCGCCCAGGTTGGCGTACCGCTGCGTCACCACGCCGTCGAACGGCGCCGTGATCTTCGCATAGTCGTAGAGGGCCTGATCGTGAACCAGCTTCGCCCGCGCCACCGCGACTTCGCTTTGCGCGGCTTCGAGCGTGCCTTTCACGGCTTCCAGGTTCGATTGCGCCGCCAGATCCTTGCCCTGCGCGTCGTCCACTTCCTGCTGCGCCACGAGGCCGGCCTTCGTTTTGGCCACTCCCGCAAGCCGCTGATACTGCAGGTCGTAGACGTCGGACTGCGCCTTGGCGCGCGACACTTCGTCCCGCGCCCGCGCGACCTCGTCCGTCCGCGCTTTGATCACAGCCTGGTCCTGCTGCAGCTGCGCTTCGAGCTCGGGAATCTCAAGAACCGCCATCACTTCTCCCGCGTGCACGTGGGAGCCGTAGTCCACATTCAGTTGTTTGACGTAGCCCGCTTCTTTGGCGTAAACGTCGATCTCCTGGAACGGAACGAGTTCCGAACTCACGGTAAGATGTTCCGCCATCGGGCGCACCTGGACCTCCGCGGTGCCCACGGTGGGAGGCGCGGCCTCCGCTGTTTTCTGCGTTTCGGCGCCGCCTTTGGAACAGCCGGAGGTGAAACCTCCGGCCGCCAGCGCCAGGACAACGGCAGAAAGGGAAAGAGCTCTGGGATGGAAACGTATTAGCGTAAAAATGACCGGCCTCCGCGAATGATATCCGGCGACCGATGAGCAAATCTGATGCTTCTGATCAGTTGCTCCGTGTCTGCCGATCTGGGGATCACGTCGAACCCCCCATGCTTTACAAGTTCCGCCCATAGATATTCGTCGACCACCCGCGAGGCCAGCAGAACGCACGGATGATCCGGCCTGGCGGTGAGCCGATCGACCGCGAATCGCCAGTCGTCGTCACCCGGAGCCCAGTCGTAAATCACCAGCGACGCTCCGAACTCGTCGAGAACGGGCAGGCTTTGCTCCACGCTTCGCGCGAGCCGCATCTCCCACCCGCAACCGCTGGCGGCACTATGGACGGAGAAATAAAGATCGTCGTCGCGGGTCACCAGAAGCAGCTTCAGTGTGCTCTTCCCGTCGGTCTTCTCCGGGACTTGCGACATGCGATTGCTCCGGGACGACGGCCGCAGACGATCTACAAATTCAAACATGCTGGAAATGGAGTTCCGTTCATCAGAATAGCCGTTTCCGGCGCGCCGGCGAATACAGCGGCAACCTGAATTTCGGAGTTGAAAGACCTGAGACCCCCGCATTGCTACTTCGATACCTGACGCCGCAGCATGGGCTGCAAATATTTCATGACAGTCCGAGAGACGATTTCGGCGCCTTCCGCCGTGGGATGAATGCCATCCGGCTGAATCAGGTCGGGGCGCCCGCCCACGCCCTCCAGCAGAAAAGGAATCCGGGCGATTTTGTATTGCGCGGAAAGATCGATATACATTTGCTCAAACGACTGGATATACTCGGGGCCGTAATTGCGGGGGAGCGTCATCCCCGCCAGAAGGATTCGCGCGCCCGCTTTTTGCAGCGCCTCGATTGTCTCCGCGAGATTCTTCCGGGCCGCGGTCACGGGCAATCCGCGCAGCCCGTCGTTCCCGCCGAATTCGAGAATCACGATGGCGGGATGCAGGGCGAGAACCGCCGGGAGCCGTTCCAGCCCATCGGTCGTCGTGTCCCCGCTCACGCCGAGATTCACTACCCGATAGCGGTATCCGGCCCCATCGAGCAAACGCTGCAGATCGTCGGGATAGCTCTTCCCGGGCGCCACGCCGAATCCCGCGCTCAGACTGTCTCCGAACACCGCGATCGCGGGGCGCGTATCTGTTTGCGCGGGCGGTTGCGGTGCGGCCGGCCGGGCGGTTTGCGGCGCGGAATCGGCCGCCGGCGCGCGATTTTCGGGGCTGCCGCAGGCGGCAAGAGCAAACGCCAGCGCCGCCGGAAGCATCGATCGGAATGACACTGCCATAATCATGACAGACGGTTCTCCGGCGAGCATGTCTCCCCCGACCATTTCCTCGATCGTCGAAGTCATCCGGCTCACCCGGACCATCCGGACGCCCACCCATCGCGTCGAGATTCTGCGCGGCATCGATCTCGCCATCCCGCGTGGACAATTCGTGGCCATTATGGGACCGTCGGGAAGCGGCAAGAGTACGCTGCTCGGTCTGCTCGCCGGACTCGACAATGCGACCTCGGGCCAGGTGCTGCTGGACGGCGAGGACATCACGGGACTGTCCGAGGACCGGATGGCCGAAGTCCGGGGCCGTAAAATTGGCTTCGTTTTTCAGTCTTTCCAGTTGATTCAGACCCTGACCGCGGAAGAGAATGTACTCCTGCCGGCGGAACTGGCCGGGGCGGGGCCCGAGGTGACCTCTCGCGCGCGGGAACTGCTCACGCGGGTGGGCCTTGCGGACCGGCTGGACCACTACCCGGTGCAGCTCTCGGGCGGCGAACAGCAGCGCGTCGCGCTGGCGCGCGCCTTCATCACCAGACCGCCGCTTCTGCTCGCCGACGAGCCCACCGGCAATCTGGACGGGAAGACCGGCGAGCAGGTACTGGAGTTACTGCTGGAACTGAACCGGCGCGAAGGCGCAACTCTGGTTATGGTGACGCACGATGCCGCGCTGGCCGCCCATGCGGATCGCGTCATCACCCTGCGGGACGGTCTGGTGGTGAGCGATCGGATGGCCCTGCTGCCAACCGGAGCGGCTACCGGCGGCAGCTGACAGCCATGCGCAGCAAGCCGAGCCCATTCCGCACGGCGGCGAAAATTGCCTGGCGCGAAACGCGGGCTTCTTCGGGCCGTTTTATCTTCGTGATTCTGGCGGTTGCGGCCGGCGTGGGGGCGCTCACCGGCGTGCGCGGCTTTTCCCGCGCCTTCCACACCATGCTGCAGAGGGACGCGCGCACCTTCATGGCGGCAGACCTCACCGTCCGCACTTTCCAGACGCCCACCACGCCGCAGATCGCGGAGATGAATGCGCTGGCGCGGCGCGGCGTCGAGCGGACGCAGGTAACCGAGACGCTGACCATGGCGTCGCCGCCGAGGTCCGGTTCAGGAGATCGAGACGCGCCGCTGCTGATTTCGGTGAAGGCCGTCGATCCGGCGGTTTATCCCTTTTATGGAGAATTGAAATTCAATCCGCCGCTCAACGCGCGCGCCGCTCTCACCCCCGATTCGGTCGCGGTGTCGGACGGCGTTCTGCTGCGTCTCAATGCGCATATCGGCGACACCGTCCGCATCGGCGGCCAGCCGTTCCGGATCAACGCCGAGGTGACGAACGAACCCGACCGCATGACCGGCAGCCTGAATGTCGGACCGCGCGTGATGATGTCCCGCGAGGGTCTCGCGCGCACGGGCCTGCTGATTGCCGGAAGCCGGGCCGCGGAGCGTTTCCTGTTCAAGGTCCCTCCGGCGATTCCCATCCAGACGGTGCGCGACGGCCTGCATAACGTCTTCCGCGACGCCCTGATCGCCGACTACAGCCAGGCGCACCCGCTGATCGAACAGGGCTTGCGGCAATCGACCACCTTTTTATCGCTCGTCAGCCTGATCGCGCTGGTGATCGGGGCGCTGGGCGTCGCGACCGCCATTCAGGCGCATCTGCAGCAGAAAATGGATTCGATTGCGATCATGAAGTGCCTGGGCGCGAAGTCTTCTCAGGTGCTGCGCATCTATGTGTTGCAAACCGCCGGGCTGGGCCTCGCGGGGAGCCTCGCGGGCATCGGTTTGGGCAGTCTGGTGCAGATGGCGTTTCCTCTGTTTCTGGCCCGGTATTTCCAGGTTTCGATGGCCCCGCGGTTCGATCCGGTTTCCGCGCTGCAGGGGCTCGCCGTGGGCTTGCTGACGGTGCTGCTGTTCACGATTCCTCCGCTTCTGGGAATCCGCCACATCCGTCCGGCCGTGATTTTCAGGCGCGAGATGGCTGCGCCGCCGGAGGGCTTGCGCGTGTGGTGGAAGCAGGCTGCCGGGTCGGTGATCTCGGCGGCGATCATCCTGGCTTTTGTCGGGTTGCTGGCGGCCTGGCTGAGCGAAAATGCGAAAACGGGTGTCTATTTCGCCATCGCGATGGCGGTGGGAATCGGTGCGCTTGCGCTGGTGGCGTGGGCGCTGCTGCGGGCGCTGCGGTTCGTCAGCCGCCATCTGCCCCGGCGCGCGGGACCGGTGGTGCGGCAGGGGATTGCGAACCTGTACCGCCCGGGGAACCATGCCGGCGCCGCGGTCATGGCGCTCGGCGTGGGCGTGATGTTCACGGTGACCGTCTGGATCGTGCAGCGCGGTCTGTTGCAGGATATTGTCCGCACCGCGCCGCCGGGAATGCCGAACGTTTATCTGCTCGATGTCACGGCGGCCAGCCGCGATGCGGTCTATAAACTGGTGTCGCAACAGCCGGGTATCGAGGGAACGCCCGAGATGATTGGCGCGGTTTCGGCCGGGATCCAATCGATTGACGGCGTCGCGATGGACCGGGAGCAGCAAAGGGGAGTGGCCCGCCGTTACGCCCGAACCGTCACGGTTTCGCCGGCCGCCGTCAAGCCCGCTTTCACGCACATCGTGGCGGGGCGGTGGTGGACGGGCCCCGCATCGGACGTCGCGGGACTTTCGGTAGCCGAGAGCGCGGCGAAGATTCTCAATCTGCATTTGGGTTCGATTGTCGTGTGGACCACGCCGCAGCGCACGTTCACTTCGAAGGTGATGGCGATTCACAGGAGCGAGGCGGTGCGGCTTACGGCCCGGATCGAGTTTTTCCTCACGCCCAGGTCGCTCGAAGGGCTCCCGGCGATCTATTATGGGGGCATCCGCGCGAAGGCAGCCTCGGTCCCGGCCCTTCAGAAGGCCGTCTACGACCGCTTTCCGACCGTTACGGTGGTCAATATGGCGGACGTTCTCGATACGATTCAGTCCGTGGTGGATCAGATTTCGCTCGTGGTGCGGTTTATTTCGGCGTTTTCGATTCTGGCGGGCGCGATCATCCTCGCATCGAGCGTTGCGGGCACGCGTTTCCGGCGTATCCGGGAAGTCGTGATTCTGAAAACTCTGGGGGCAACCCGGCGGCGCATTGCGCGGATTTTTTCGATCGAGTTTCTCGTCATCGGGACCGTGGCCGGCCTCATGGGTGGCCTGCTCGCGGGCGGTTTCGCGTGGGTAGTCCTGAACCGTCTGCTGGGCGCACAGACCCGTTTGGACCCTCTGCCGATGTTCGCGTCGATCGCCGGAACGGCGATGCTGGCGATTGCGACCGGATGGCTCGCCAGTTTCCGGACGCTCGGGCAGAAGCCTCTGGAAATCCTGAGAGACGAATGAAACTGGCCGGACTTTTCCTGCTTGCGGTTCTTTTGCTGCCAGGCGGCGATGGCCCGCAATTCGAGATTACCGATGCCCGCGGCAAGAAAGCGTCCGGCGTGAGTGTCGAAGCGGGCGAGCCGGATGCAGACGGCTGGTTTTCCATCAAGCTGTTGAAAACGAAGGGAGAACCGGTGATCGTCTGGCCGTCCGACAGCGCCGCGAAGCTCCCTGACGGACCGGCGCCGATTCCAGTCATCGCGATCCAGCGCGGCGACGAAAAAGCGCTGGCAAACCCGCGGGTGGTGGCGGCGATCGCGACCCCGGTGGCGCTTGGGCTCACGACGATGGACGAGACCGCCCGCAGGACCGGTTTCGAGGTGGCATCGCTGCACAAAGCGTTTTCCGCTCTCCCGTCAGCAGCCGACCCGTTCGCACAAGGAGTCGGGCTGTCGATTTCAAACAGAGCCGCCGGCGCCGCCGAAGCACTGGCCCTTGCGCTGAAGGAACGCCAACGGCAGCTGACGCGCGTGCCTTCGGAAATCTATCCCGTGGCTTTGCTCTACGGACAGGCGCTTGACCGCGCGGGCAAATTCGATGCGGCCGCAGTCGCCTTTCTCACCGCGCTGAACCAGCGCCCTTCGGATGAGGCGGCGCGTAAATTGCGCGCGGCGGCGCTGATCCATGCGGGCAAGCCGGAGGCGGCAAATCAGTGAGGTCCCCGAGGTTGTGCGTCCGTAAGCTTGCTCGGCCACAAGCTTACGGACAAACCTCGGGGGCGGAAGAAGCCAGTCCGGCTCCCGCCTACTTCATTTCCAGGGTCTTGACCCCGGCCGTGGCGGACGCGGCGCTTACATATCCGATGGCGCCCCTGGTCTTCGCCACGTAGGCGACTACATCGGCGTCGGCCCCCAGCGTTTTGGGCATCGATGCCTTACCCGTAAAAACCAGACTGCGATAGTAGGTTTCCAAAGCGGAATCGGTCTTGCCGAGATACTCCTTCACGAACGCTTCGTGAGTTGCGCCCCCTTTTTCCAGCACCGGTTCCACGTGGCTGCCGTCGCTGAGCGACGTTTTCGTCGAAAGAAACACGCCCTTGAGTTCGTCGGCGGAGATCGAAGATGCGCCCACGCTGGAGTTGGCGATGATTTTGATATCGGCGGCCCGGACCGCACCTGTCATCATGACGGCCAGAGCCGTTGCGGCAAAGACAGCTTTTAGGTGATTCATAGTAGTTATCCTTTCGCGGTTCGCTTTCCGCATGGTTAGAAGTTAAATCCCGTCTTGATCACGAGCAGGTTTGTTTTCGGCTTGAAGCCATTCGGGTTCACCGAGGTGTAGAAACCCACCGGATAGTCCCCGGGCGACCCGTTGCCATCCATGAAATGACCTTCCACCTTCACATCCCAGTGGTTGTTGAGGTCCACCCTTGCCGTCACTACCTTGTCGTAAAGGTGGTTACTCGCAAGATCGTGGTTTGCCGCCCAGACAGGCACAATACGGGAGTAATAGGACCCTACAGTTAGCCTTTTGGAGATCCGATACTCTCCGGAGACGTACCCTCCGCGTGTATCCGTCGTGATGCCGAAGAAGCCGTTGAAGATCTGTTGATCGCGCCACCAGCGGCGATACTCTCCGTCGATCTTGAGATTACCGATCGTATACTCGCCGTAAAATTGATTGGCCTGGTCCTTGTTCGAGTGCTCCTCGTACGGCCCCGAGCCAAACCCCGGAGTGTTAAACGTTCCCGTGCCGGTTATGTTTTCGTCCATGTGGGAATAGCCCAGCAGGAGGCCTTTGACAGGCGTGTTCCACCGGAGGTCTCCACCGTATTGAAGGCCGCCGTACTGGGTCATATTAATGCCGACATTCTGCAACAGGTAGATATAGCCGCCGTTCACGCCGTCGGCGCGTAAACCTGCAAACCCCGTATAGGCGATGCTCCCGAACCGCTTCAGCGAAACCTGGCCATAAACATCGCCACCCCGGTGCCGGATGAGGGCGTCGCGCAAATCGGTAGGATAGATGGACTGCGGAAGGAGCGCGAAGGTGTGCAGGAAGTCCACGTCCTGCGTGTCGTTGTCCAGTCCGAACGTTGTCTTGACGATCCCGCCGCGAATTCCGAACCAGTCTTTGAACTTGTAATCGGCCACGGCCCAGTCGAGCTGCGCCTGCCAGGCTCCCAGGTGGCCAATGTTGCGGTCGTACACCTGCGCGCCCACCCTGAGCTTGTCCGTGAGCTGGCTCGAGATGTTGACTCCGCCATCGGTCATGGCGAAGCTGCCCTGGCTGGTGTTCATCGTCAGGTAATTATTGTTATTCGAGTAAGAGAACCCTTCCGAACCGAAGCTGTGGATCTGCACGTCCCGCCCCTCAAGCTGGAAGTCGAATTGAGCATGCAGAAGACCGGGAGCTACTGACAGTGCCCCGGCCAGGATAATCGTCTTTAATTTCATTTAATGTCCTTATAACGTCGAATCAATCCCGGATTTCGAATCGCGGCACATTGAGAGTGCTGATTGGGATTCCCCGTATCGAGGCTTGCCCTGAGTTTGTCGCCGCTATGTACCTTATCGGCTGGCGAAGCATTTTCCTGTAACTTCGGAAGGTTTCGAATTCTCTCGCCCTCCGGACCGTTCACGACCCTGCGCGGCGTCCCCGTGTAAGCCTGTTGGCGCCCGTTACTTACTTATCGGCCGGTGCCGCCGTTTTCAGTATGGAGAATCGCAATAAACCGAACGAATTCGATTCTCGCGATGGAAACAAAGAGCTTTGGCTTGAGGCGAATGAGACCGGCGAACCCGATCCAGGGGGTTTTACGGAGGGCTGAACGCAATGCCGCCGATCGCCGGGCGGGTTGGGCTCCTCCGGCGACAGACTGAGGGAGGAGCCGCCCTGCGCGAGGTTATTCGGAGGATAAACTACCGGGCAGAGGTCAATACCGGCTTCCACTCTCCGGCGGACTTCTGCGCTCGCGAGAGCGCGTCCGGACTGAGGCCCGCGGCCAGCGCCTGGGCGCGCCTGTCCGCATTTTTCCGATTCTGCTTCGCGGCGAGGGTGGACCAGAAATAGGCCTGTTCCGGGTTGGCAGGCACGCCCTGCCCGCGGGCATACATCCCGCTCACCTTTTCCTGGGCGGACGCGATGCCCTGGTCGGCCGCTTTCTTATACCACCGGAAAGCTTCGGCGTCGTCGCGCCTCGCGCCTTTACCCTTCTCGATCAGCTGGGCGAGATTATTCTGCGCGGGACCGTAGCCATTTTCCGCCGCAAGCAAGTAATAATGGACGGCCATTTTGTAATCCTGCTGGACACCGAAGCCGTCTTCGTAGAGGGAAGCGATTCCAGCCTCGCCCAGAGCGTCGCCCTGATCGGCCGAGCGCTGATACCATCGGGCCGCATCCACAAAATCCTGCTGGACGCCCCACCCCTGAGCGGATCTCAGTCCGAGCCGGAACTGCGCCTCCGCGTTCCCCTGTGCCGCCGCCAGTTGAAACAGCTGCCAGGCCTGCGCGATGTCCTTATCCACGCCCAGTCCCCGCGCGTACATCAGGCCAAGATTAAACTGCGCGTTGGCTTCGCCCCGGTCGACGCCGGCCTTGAATTCGCGCGCCGCCGCAGCGTAATCCTGATTTTTGAGCGCTTCCAGCCCCGCGGCGGTGTCGGCGACCGCCACTGCGGATACAGCAAAAAACACAATCGCGCCCATTATGCGCGCGCCCGGTACGTTTCTCATCGCCACGCCTCCCCTTGAGGACAGCCCTACGCTGGTAACGGTACTCCCGGGGAAAACCAAATGCAAGCCTTCTGTAAAAAATTGTAAGACGCACCCGGCAGGACGGACCAGGATTATTTTGCGTTCTTTGCGGCGTTGTCGAAGACCGTTCTCGACATGTTGTTGACGACCTTGGCCTCATTGCGGGCCGTTTCGTAATAAGCCGTCTTGAGCAATTGATCCTTGCGGCTCAGCAGCGTCTCCCGAATCGACTGCTGAACCCTGGGATCGCTCAAATCCCGTTGCCCGGCGGGCTCTTTCGAGATCATTTTCAGAATCTGATAGCCCGCCTGCGTGCGAATGACAGGGGACATCTGCCCGGGCTGCAGCGACAGCACCATCTTTCGCAGCTCCGGCGTCACCTTTTCGAGCGACGATTCCCCGAGAAATCCCAGGTCTCCGCCGTTGGGCGTCGTCGTCGGATCTTCGGAGTAATTCTGCGCCATCATCGCGAAGTCCTCGCCCTGCTTGAGCCTCGCCTCGATGGCCTTCATTTTGCGCGCGGCCTCTTCCTCGTTCTTCGCCTTGTCGTTCTTCAGGTTGTGAACGTTCGGATCGGGTTGCGACGTCACCACGATCTGGGCCATGTGCACCTGCGGCTCGGGCAGGTTGAAACTGCCGCGGTTGGCGTTATAGAATTCCGCCACGTCCGCGTCGGTGATGTTGATTTTGGAGGTAATGTCCTTGTTGAACAGTTTCTTGACGCTCTCGTCGCGCCGGACCCGGGCCTTCAGCTCTTCGAGCGTGAGGCCCCAGTCCTTCAGCTGTTTGTCGAACTCCTCTTTTGTGTAGGGGGCCTTCAACTCGTTCAGGCGCGCGTCCACATCGGCGTCCGTCGCCACCAGACCGGCTTTCTCGGCGCGCTGCAGCATGAGTTCGTTGTCGATCAGCGAGCGCAGAATCTCCATGCGGCGCAGTTGTATCTGGTCGTCGTTTTCGCCCTCCACACGCCCGGGAAACTGCGTTTTATAGGCTTTATCCACCTCGGCGTAGTAGATCGGACGTCCGTTGACCGTAGCCGCCACGTCGGGGGATGCGGCGCTTCTGCACCCGACGAACGCCAGATTGCAGCAAATCAACGCGGCCGCGGCCGCACCTCGGAGAGTGATCATCAATGAACTCTCATTATAGAGGCGGCTGCGGGCCGGCCCGATTCTCTAACGAATGCGCGCCAGTTCCGCCGGGGTGAAGGCCAGGTCGCGGTCGAGAACCAGTTCCATTGAAGCGCCCTGGCGCACAACCACATCCGGACCCCGGGAGCCGAACACGCTCGCCAGACCGGCGACTGCGCCTGCCGCCGCGCCGATGCCGGCGCCCATGCCCATATGGCCCGCCGCCGCGCCCGCGATAGCCCCGATGCCGGTACCGGCGGCCGTTGTGCCTGCAACCTTCCGTGCGTCTCCGCCTTTGTCGCTGTCGCCGTCGATCCTGCCTTCGGTCCGGTCGAGATTCCCGCTCGTGTCCACGCTGCCGGCTCGGGACAGCAGGCCGCGCACGACGCCGTTCGGCAACGTGAGCGTGTCAAAGCGCAGGTTGAGCGCCGACTTGCCTTTTACATGGCCCGCGCGCTGGGCTTCGGTGATGGTTCCGGTGACGTAGCTGCCCGTGGGAATGATGAGGCGTCCGTCGACAAAGACGGGCGCGGCGGTCTCCAGATAGACGCGATCGCCCACGGCGCTGCGTTTTGTATCGACCGAATTCGTGAGCCGCAGAAGGATTCGGGTTCCAGATACAACCGTGTAATCCGCCGCAGGCTCGACCGGAGCGGCGGGCGGGCGCGAGTCCCGAAATCCCGGCGCGGTTTCCGCACGCGGCGGCGCGCGCGGTGTATCCTGCGAGATCGCGGGCTCGGCATAACCGGCAACGCGATAAACCAGGGTGGACTCGGTCTCGCCCCCACGGCGCACAATGCTGCGCTCAATGGTGAGCTTGTTTCCGTCCCGCGAACGCGACCAGCGATCGCTCACCGAACAGTTCTCGGGCCCGCTCACGATGACGTTGACCAGCAACGCCGACCCTTCCCGCTTCGAAGCAACGCTCAGCGTGGACTCGCCCACCTGGCTCTTCACGGACCGGCTGTCCAGAGGATAAACGACCTTGACCAGCGGGTCGCCTTCTTTGACCGCCGCATAGACGGTCATCGTCGCGCCGTCCTGCCGGACCGGCAGGAATCCCGTGGGAATCGCGGAGTTCGCGCGAGCATCGCCGGAGGCGCCGCTCAGTCGCCATTCACCCGAAAAGTCGCTGTCCGGCGCCTGGGCAACCGCCGTCGCGGCCACCAGGAGAGACCACGCAACCATCCTCCGCGAGATGCGCATGTTTCAGGATATGCCGAATTCAGACGGCCATCAAGAGTTTTCGCGAATTGTGTTGTTGCTCAGCGACTTTGTCACCCTAGCTGTTCAGCGATTCTGTCACCCTGA
>VFSW01005977.1_pt1 | contig 17947 bp, 23 predicted proteins | sample 5358111 | NCBI WGS metagenome assembly VFSW01 (sample SAMN11554181, study PRJNA540505) | mine drainage metagenome | isolation source: sediment from site ElyBrook_90M | place: USA: Ely Copper Mine, Vershire, VT | collected 2017
GCTTACCCATTTCGGAAGAAGCTTTCAAAAGTCTTGCAACAAAGCCATCAAAGATTGCGTACAAAGAAGCACTGGTTCACACCGCTGTCACATACAAACGTTTGAACCAGACGATGAATGAACTAAAAACATGTCTAGCAGGAGGTTCTCCCGTAGTCTTTGGTTTTAGCGTGTATGAATCATTCGAAAGCGATGCAGTTGCTGCAACTGGGATTGTTCCCATGCCAACAGCACGAGAACAACTTCTTGGAGGTCATGCCGTTGTTCTCGTTGGTTATGATGACACAAAGAAAAGATGGCTTGTGAGGAATTCATGGGGAACAAGCTGGGGTGTGTCTGGTTATTTCACGATGCCGTATGAATACCTGACAAACGACAACCTTGCTAGCGATTTTTGGACAATTTCAACTGTCAAAGGTTGAATTTATTCACACGCCTCTGGGATCTGAATGACTTTGTGACACGTAGATGAGTTAACAAACGCTAAACATGTATTTGTGGATGCACAAAACACACACAAACCTTCGATTGCGCATTGATCACAGCTCTGTTTGTTTTCGCAATACGTGGAATTTTGTGAAGAAGGATCTTGTGGCGTAGGTTGATTTTGTGACCTAACAGAAGAACATGCTATCACAAGCACTAGCGTCACAAGTATGATTTTCTTCACTTATCGTCTTTCTTTACAACTGCACGCCCAACAAGCTTTTCCCAATCACGTTGAGGTCTAACTTCAAGGTTTTTTTGCCATGCGCCAGTCATCACCTTGGGATCAACTCCATTCTTTTTTGCGACTGCGACAAGAGCATTTAAATCCTTAATGAAACAACTTCCACCAAACCCGAACGCTGGGTTTCCCGTGTCGTCGGCTGGCATTGGCCCGGGGACTTTCCAGTGTGATTTTCCAAGACGACAATCCATAGTTGCATATTCAATAACTTTATCGTAATCGATGTTTGCGCCCTTTTCATCTAAAGCGTTACACACTTGATAAAATTCATTTGCAAGTGCAACTTTTACAGCAAGATGAATGTTAGTAACATACTTCACCATTTCAGCTGTGGTGCTAGACGTCTTGATGATAGGAACGTTTGGAAATGCAGATTCAAAAAACTGTTTAACTTTGTTGATGTGAGGACGTGGACCACCAAGGACAATTCGATCTTGGTTTCGCATGTCATCCAAGGCAGTTGCTTCTCGCAAGAATTCTGGATTGAAGATGACACGTAAACTTGTGTTTTTAAACATCTCATTCCAATATTCAGTAGTTCCAGGCGGAACAGTTGATTTGATAACAGCGATCCTATCTCCTTCGATTTCGCTCAATTGTTTAAGCACTCCTTCAACAATTGAAATGTCTGCCGATCCATCTTCGTTCATGGGTGTTGGAAGACACACGAAATAAATGCCCGAAAAACTTTTGACTTCGTTCCCGTTGATCCATCCAGTTCGTCTAATTTCATTTTCGCATGAATGAACAAGATCTTTAACGCTTTGAACGTCTGTAGTTCCAAAAGCACGAGGGGGAATAAATGAATCTGGAAGTACACGACCAGGTGATTTTCCGCCCTTTGCAACTTTCCCTGCTGCGTCATAAACAAAAACCCCTAAGCCTCGTTCTGAAAGAACGGTTGTAAGAGATCCACCAACAAATCCTTGCCCAATGACTGCAACGCTCTTCATGTTTCAATCTTACATTACATCACAAAGGTGTGTTGGACATGACGTGAAGCATCTCTTTTAACGAAGGGATATCAAGCGTTGCGTTTAGAGAATGTGTCGTTTGAAGCGTTCGATAACACGCAGTCCGTGCTTCAGTCTTTTGAATGTTCAGATCTAATTTATAGACATCATTGACCATCGACAGAAGTTCATACTTTGTCACTGAGTCAGAAAACACATGATGTCTTCCTCGTCTGAACAAATTTTGTAGCATGATTTTCTTGCAAACGTTGGCATATTCAATTGCAGTCAGTCCATTCCATGTGTGATTTGTGTAACCATCGATCATTTGGCCTCGTTTTGAGATCGCCCATTCAAGCAATGAAAGCTTTCCTCGTTTTTCGTGACCTATGACACTCGTTCGTAAGATCATTGCGTTGTGAGGCTCACCAAGAGACTTTGAAAGACCATAATCATCTTCTGCATCATGTCTACAACTCTCAGTGTAATTTCCCTCGAGCCCTGCATAAACGCAATCAGTGCTAATTTGAATCAACTTGCATTCATAACGTTTGCATTGTTCAGCTAGATTCCATGGGAAAATAGAATTGACAACAAACCAATTTCTTCGTGGAATGTGTGTAGTCTGTTGCAGTTGCTTGATCAGTCCAATGCAATTTATTACGTAGTCAATGCCTCTCAATTCAATAAGCTCATCGTTTGAAAGAGCGTCAATATATGTTTCACCGTTTTGAGGATTACGACAAAAACGTCTAACAGAAAATCTGGCGTCGAGCTCAAGTTGTTCTGCAACAACATGGCCCAGCATCCCAGTAGATCCTAAAACTGCAACCTTGATCACATCAACCTCTTGATCACGTCTGCCACTGTTTGCCACCCACGTCTGTTTTTGACGACAGAGACAGATTGTTTGCTTAGTTCATTCATTTTTTCTTGGTCTGATGCGAGTACGTTTCTTATGTTTGTTGCAGCAGACTCAAGATCTCTGAATGGCATTATTGAGGGTATTTCATCGATGTCCCACAACCCCGCCTCATTGTCAAGTTCACGCATAGAAACGCAGCCTCGGGCCGCGCACTCAATGTCTCGCTGCCATTGTGCATTAGGATAATTGACAGTGAATGGTCCAGTGCCAATGTCGATCTTCCAGTTGATCATTTCTGATCGAATTGCAATCTTTGATGAAGATAAGAGATTGAGATATGACATGTAGTCTTTTCCAGAAGGAACAATTTCTACATTGACACCGACGGCCTTTAGCTTGTCGAAGAATGCAACTCTGTGCGGGTACATGGTTCCACAAAACACGACATCATGTGTTCTCTGTGACCAAGGTGTGGGCTCTGTGCAATACCGTGGAAGCATCCAAACCTGAACGAAATTTGAAGGCATGTCAACAGACTTCACCATGTCAGACCACCAGTGCGACATGTTGAGAAACGATATAACTGGTAGCGTATTACAGATCTTTTTGTATGACCCAAAATAAGGAGAATCAACTAAAAAGTTTTCCCACGTGTCTTGTTCATACACAAAAAGCTTAGTGTTTTTAAGAATTGGCTCAAGAGAAAGAAGGTTGTTTGCAAACGTTCTAAGCTTTAGCCTAACTAAGACAAGAGCTCCGGCCGGGATCGTTCTTTGTCCTGACAACAATTCTCGAATTTCAATTTGAGTTACGTCAAAATTTTCATGAAGAATAACGTTTAACTGATGTTGAAAGCAATTTGTTTGAATGTAAACTCGAGTATCTACGATGTCATATAACGTTTGTTTCATTTGAATACCTCAGGAGTGAATCTACCCTTCCATGATGTCAACCAAAGCATGAACTCTACTTCTACAGGTGTTCGTTTTTTGGTGTAAGTCCTTGATGATACATTGAAATATGACACATCATCTTTCATGTCAATGGGGAATGCATCAACACACTGTATCTGATCTGTCGTTTTTCTTCCGGTGATATCACAAAACTCTTTCAAACGTTGTTCGAACAAAGATGCTCTATCGATGATCGGTCTATCTTCCCACGGTCTTCCAAGTTTTTCCGTCAAGTCTTTTGCAGGGACGCCGGCATAGATCGAATTTGGAAGCATGTCATGCGTGATGCATGATCCTAACATTGCAACAGATTTTTCACCTACGTTTACGGGTGACACAAGACATTGTCCAACAAACCATGCATCATTTCCTATCAAAAGCTGTTTTTCTGACATCAATTTACAACCAGCCATCGTGTCTCCGTGCGCGATGTGACTATACAAATGAGAAGAAATTCCGACGCCGACGTTATGACCAGCATGAAGTCCGCCGCGACCATCAAGTACGCTTCTCTCACCTATCCAAGTGTTGCAACCAAACTCTACGACGCTGTGAGGGTGCGAGGCGGTGATGAAGCACCCTCCGTGTACCTTAGAATAATCTCCGAACTTGACCACTCCCTTTCCGACGATGCGAACCCCCGGACCGATGTGAACGTTGTCTCCCAAGATGACAATGATCTCAGGGGAGATATGAACATCTTGTGAAATTTCACAATCTTTGCCAATTTGAATACGAATGCTCAATAGATTTCCTCGACACCCATCTGAAAGTGAGATGACGGCAACATAAGTTGTTCAACATCATTTTCAATGATAGGAACTGCAAGTAACTCAACGTCTGGTGTAGTCTTCGACAGTGTGGCAAACCCGCAAAGTTCAATCTGTTTTTTGTGGAATTCGTTTTCAGCACACCAGATCGTCAATTCACTTGCCTTGTGTCTATATGCCAATGTTTGTGCAGCTCGAAGGATATTCATGACGCCCTCTGAAGAACCGTGAAGGTCAAGGATGTGCCACACCGAACCGTATGTCTTTATTACAATGTCGCTTCGCGTGCCAGAAATATCAAGCGATAATCTGGTGTAGTTGTGTTCCGGATGCAGGTCCCACCGATCTTGTTTGTAAGCAGACGTTTCGACGAATGAAAAGTCGTATGATTGTGGTTCAACAGCAGACGCTGCGCTGTGTTTTCCCACCTCACTAAGTGATAAACTCCAATTCTCCTTTTTGGGAACGTATCCCAATGATTGAATGACTTGAACATGTTGCCATCCTGCTTTGAGGTGTGCATTAATCACCGGTCGACCAATCTGAGGAAAACCAAAGATCCATGAATAATGTTTTAATGTTTTTTCAGATTCGATGGCAAATCTGCTCAGGTCTGTGAATAACCCACCTCGGCGATGATCTGAATGAACTCCGGTTGCAAATGCACGTCCTACAATTACAATATTGTTCGTTGACAACCTAAGTTTTTTAGGTTCAACGCACCACATTCCCACAAGATTGTCATTATGAAATGCACCGTATGCCCGTGTAGTGATATCTGTTCCACTATACAAAGAGATGTTCATATACCAAGACAACCACGTGGATGAAGCATCTGTGTTAGGAAACAGTTTGTTGTGCAGCTGTTTTGCAGCATCAAAATCTTTGCTGTTGGAATATGCAGTTGATCTTTTCAGATCAAGCATCCTAAAAGAATACGTCATAAGTAAAGACCCCCGTTGACATGAAGAACTTGACCTGTGATAAATGAAGCTTCATCACTAATCAGATATCGTATGATTCCGCCTACTTCTTCTGAAGTACCAAGTCTTTTTGCTGGTGTTCGTTTAATGACATCAGATCGTTGTTCTGGCGTTAGTTGATCGATCAACCCACTGTCAAAATAGCCTAGGCCCAACGCATTGACTGTGATTCCTTTGTTGGCAACTTCAAGAGCCAATGATTTGGTGAGACCGACAACACCTGCTTTTGCAGCACAATATGCCGCGGCGCCAGCACATCCAGTAAAACCAATGATGCTCGTCGCATTGATGATCCTTCCACCGTTGTTCTCACGCATGTCTTGAACGAATTCATGACACACATTAAAATACGACAAAAGGTTGTCAGTGATGACTTGATTAAAATCCGTTGCGGTCATCTTCCACGTAACACCATTGATCGATGATCCTGCGAGGTTAATGACGACGTGAACTGAGCCGAATCTTTCTTTGATAGCGTGATGCATCGTAGCAACTTGTTCTGCTGATCCTAATTCACAACGAAACAACCTGTCAGCAGATAATGATAACGACCCAAGCTTCGTGCGATATTGGCACACAATGTTTGTGTACCCATTGTCAATTAAGTTTTTGACAACGCCATTTCCTAACCCGCCTCCGCCGCCGATGACAAGAATAAGCTTGTCGTTGCTCACTTTGTCAGCTCCTTCACTCGTTCAGCAATGTGTTTTATGTCATCTTGCGTTAACCACCAACCAACAGGCAAAGAAAATTGATTAGCAGAAAATTCTCTCACACCAGGAAGATCGGTCTGAAATTCCTTGAATGCCGCATACGTGTCGTTTGGAACATGAACAACACCGGCCATGATGCCTTCGGCATTCAGTTTTTTCAACAGCTCATCTCTTGTCAGTCGTGAATGTTTTGGATTCACTTTCATGGTGTAAACCCAATGGCTAGATTTAGCGTTCTCTGGTTGATAGATTGGTGCGACTGACTTAAAACCCTCGAAAATATTGAAGTTTTCAAATCGTTCTTGATAGATCATTGCATTCACTCGATGATTCGTAATGATCTCATCGATGTGTTTAATCTGTGACAGCCCAATTGCTGCGGCGACATTGTTCATATTGAACTTATACCCTGCCTCAAGAATGTCGACGTCCCATTGTTGACCCTTCCAATCGCCCTTTTCGTCCTTTGCATGGTCTCTGTCTAGTCCAAACCACTTAAGCGCTTTCGCTCGAACGTGGTCTACTTCATTCAAACAAATCAATGCGCCGCCGTCGCCTGTAGTAAAGTGCTTGATTGCCTGGAAGCTGTAACACGTGAACGTTGCAAATTCATGAATGGGTCTATCAACAAGCATTGCATCAAATGCATGCGCAGCATCAAGGATTAACTTTGGTTTACCAATATTGTGTCCGTGACTTAGATCACACAATTCTCCTAATCCAAATAAATCAGGAGGTGATCCTGCCCAAGCAACTGCAATGATTGCTTTTGTCTTTTGAGTTATCTTCTTTTTGACGTCTTCGACGTCAAGCATTCCCGTATATGGATCAACGTCTGCCCATACGATCTTTGCTCCCGTTGCAACGATCGGAGTGTTTGTTGCAACACATGTCATAGGAGTCGTGATGACTTCGTCACCAGGACCTACACCAGAAAGCCTTAACGCTAACGTCAATGCAGACGTACAACTGTTCATAAGACAAACTTTGTCTGTCTGCATTCGTCTAGACAAAACTCGAGTTAACTCTGTGACTTGTTCACCTTCGTTAATGAAACCTGATTCAAACACATGTTTGATGTTTGACAATGCTTCTTCTTGAGGAATGTGAACCTTGAAAAGAGGATACATTTTCATCACTTCCCCCTTGAAGTCACAATTTCTTCAATTGTCAAACCTGTAAACTTACTCAATGGCATATCAAGGATACCAAGTTTGTTGAGGTATTCTCTAAGCTGGATCTTAGACATGACGTCTTGTTTACTTGAATACATGAAACTTTCACCTGATCCTGCATCAAATGCAGGACCAATCACAAAGTGTGAACTTCCAATAACTCTGGTGCGTGTTGATTCTGATTCATTAATCAGATCTTCGTGTTGTTTCTCTCCAGGACGAAGACCGATGACTTTGATAGGCTTGTTGTAGTCTTCTGAAAAGATTTCTGCAAGATAACCGATCTTCATAGCTGGTAATCGTGGGATCCATGTTTCCCCAGATTTACCAGCGTTGAGCGCCATTTCGATTAGATCAACGCTGTCGTCTAACGTCATTAAGAATCTTGTCATTTCTGGATCTGTCACAGTCAAATTTTGATTATTCATCGCTTGATATTTGAACAAGGGAATGATGCTTCCTCTTGACTCTAAAACATTTCCGTACCTCACACACAAAAAGTCTAAACCTTCGTGGTGCCTTTGTGCTTGACTGGTGACGACGCGTTCTGAGATTGCCTTGCACATTCCATATACATTCACTGGAGAACAAGCCTTGTCTGTACTGACGAATAGAACCTTTGATGGATAGACGAGCCTCAATGTTTTCGCATTTTCAAGAACAGCCTTGATCACATTTTCTGTTCCTAAAAGGTTTGTTTTTACGCTTTCTGCAGGTGAGAGTTCACATGTATCAACCTGTTTTAGTGCCGCGGCGATGATGATAACATCAGGAGAATGTGTAAAGATGGCTTCTTTTACACGTTCATAATCTCTTATGTCACCAACGACAAAGTTCAAATTTTTTACGATTGGATCATTCGCAAGTTCATTCTTGATTGACCAATGTTTTGCTTCATCACGAGAATAAACGGTTACTCGATTGTCGCTAGACAAAAAACGACTGATGAGTTTCTTTCCAAGTGAACCCGTTCCACCAAAAATTAGATAGTTAGACATTACTGACTAACTTACACCAGTGAGTGCACGATGTACTTTCAAGTCATACGTTTATTCTTTAGTTCGTCGGCTAAGCGCTCATAGCTGTTCGTTGCTTCTTCAAATGCATCAATGAATTCTGGATCAGAGTAACTGAATCGTCTATGAGCTGCAAAATTTTGAGACATGTCTGCTCCTATGAGCGCATATGCACGAATCCTGTCACCGTTTTGTAACCACGCGTCGTGGACCTTGTTAATGACTTCGCGTTGGTTTTTTAACATACGATGTAATCCAAAGTGAAAAGCTTGTTTCTCATTTGCATAGCGACAATGCCAACCTGCAGGTATCAAACTTGTAGGTAGATCTGCTTGTCTTAAAACGATGTCTTGACCAACTTCTTTCACCCTGTCACAGTAAAGTTCATCTTTGGTATCTTCAAAATAGACCTTAGAGCTACAGACGTTTAAACCATTGATCAGTCCGTCTGTCATGTAATCCATGAGCGGTGCTTGCATGCCTGTCACATGATCGTTCTTTTGAAACTGTTCCCAAATGATTGAAATCGTATTGTTTGAAAAAAGAACCGTGTCGGCGTCGACTTTGACAAACAGATTGTGATTGTTTCTTGCATATCTCCATGCTGCAAACATAGAATTGTGGGCGTCTTTTTCGTTCAATCCCTTGATGATATGATGTGTAACATCAACTCCCTGTTGTTCGTGAATAGCTTTCGTAGAAGCTTCAAAGTCTCCTTCACCACAGAACAGTGTCACTACAAAGACCAGAGGGATGCTTGTCATAATCGTCATAATCAAACCCTTTCTACAACGTACTGGTCACGAGGAATGATGCTAGACACACGCCCGCTTTGATACTCAAGCGTCTTGAGGATTTCATTTGCAGTATGAGAGCCAACGACTGTAGAGCCATTAAATGCTATGTCTTCATAAATCCCGCCATCCAACATTGCAATTGTTTGATATCGTTCATGACAGATACGTTGGAAATCGTGTTCAGTGAACTTCTGTTGTGTAGCTAACACATCGAATGTATGACAAAGCATTTCATATCTGTTGACGGCTGGCAGGTGTGCATTGAAATTTGTTTGATAGAAATCATCAACATCTTGTCGTAATTCTACTTTTGCTCCGGTCGACGTGTTTGTGTGAGACCTCCATGCGTTTGTGCGAGATCCTTTTGTTGGCTTATCCTTATCATATAGATGCTTATTTGCTACATCGTACTCATGCAAACGAACGCCTCCCACGTGAGGACGTTTATCGAGGTAATTGACACAGTCGTACACACGATCAAACCTCTTATGAATCATGTCTTATTCAATGATGTATGTGTAATCTGGTTGGTCTGTTCTCATGCTGTTGAGCCACCAATCGATAGCCGACCAATATCCCACGTTCTTGCTTGCCTGATAGACATTTGAAAATTGGGTGCGCAAAGCATCAAGCGTTCCCGGGTACGAAGACGCATTGTCAAACACCGTCAGTTCGTCTTTTAGATTAGGAGCTTGCTCTTGAAGGTTTGCAATAACCACAGTGAGTGCCTCTGCGCGGGTTCGCTCCATCGAACAGGTAACCAACAAAAACTTGATCTTACTCACCTAAACACCAATCTCTTTTTCCATGCTTCGGGAACTGTCACCACTTCGCCGACGACGTGTGGATTATGAGCATCGACAATTTTAGGATGTTGATGGGTGCGAAAATACTCTAGCGCTTCTTCTAAAGTCAACCCATCTGCGCCACCATATCTCCATTTTGCATCTTGATACCAGTCGTCAAAATCAATACGCCAGGCATGAATGACCGGCAAGGCGGCGTCGACAGGATCTTCTGCTCTTGCAAATTCTCCCGTATTGAGACGTTTGCCCGTTCCATCGAGTCCGTACGTGAGGTGAAATCCTTTGCTATACGTCTGAGGTGTTCTCACAAGCAGCGTTTTATCATACGTTGGCAAACGCCACATCTTTGTTCTGTTACATAACGTTGAAGCGCCAGAGACACGTTCGACCGGCGGTTCATAATCTACTTGTTGTACAGGCGTCCAGCATTCGCTTCTAATACGATCTTTTCCAGAAGGTATAAAGACGTCTTCACAAAACTTGATGATTCCTTGTTCGGGAATCAACATTTCATCTGTGTCTCCAAAGATTACACAGTGATAAGATTCCAATAGTTTTTGTTGCCATTGCTTGACGACATTTAGTCGCCACAACTCAAGAGTTCCATCGTAAAAACCAGTCGATTGCTTTCCAGGTTTTGGGCTCGGCTCAACGTAGAAATTAGCCCTTGGAAAGACCGACTTTGCAACATCAATTGTCTGATCATTTGGTTCGCAAAGCACCCAACAGTTCTCTTCACCCAATTCTTCTGCATAATGTGATAGCCATACATTCAACCACAACGGTTCATTACGACTCATCGTAAAAGCTGCACATGTTTTCACAAAGATGCCAACAACTTTCTGTATGGTTCATAACCGCTAGGAAGAACGAGATCACTTACGTCAGGAATCAAGGGTCGCGCTGCTGAAAGTTCTTCGTTTTCACTTTCTAATGCAATCTCTTTTAACACATGTTCTGCCATTCCAACCCTTCTTGACACAACTGGTATGTCTAACAGGCCTGCTTCGATAAGCGCCTGTGGGCCGCCTTCGTATCTAGCTGTTATTGGGTACAGATTAAGCGTTTGATAAAGCTCATTCAACGTTTCTTGCGAAGGCATCTCGATGTACGTGAATGGCACACGTGTCACCTCGAACCTCGCAATAAGGTATTGCCTACGCCACCCCGCTAAGAGCACGTGAATGCCGTCAGGATATCCAAAGAACGGTTCTTTGTCATACCAATAACATAGGTCTTCAACGTAATCTGCAAACAGATCGGGACCCTTTTCCCATTTAGGCAAAAATTCTCCATAAGAAATCCCAGCCCCTTCAGTATCACGTTGAAACGAACCCACGACATATGCATTTTCAGGAATTCCATGCTTTTTCCTAAACTCGATCTGATCACCCGTCTTATGCCAGATCTTTTGATTTGCCCAATATGGAATAATTTCGATGCGCTTCTTTGTCAATGGTCTGATAAAATCATACGTGTGTTGATTTGGTACGTGGTATGCGGTGACGTATGCATCACGAGCTTGAAAATCACTCAAGTCGAATTTTTCTGGTACGTAGTGATGGCATGTGACCAGGATCTTTCGTGGCTTGGCTTTCATGACATTTTCTAATTGAGCCCAACACCAATCCGCGCAAATCCACAAAACATCAGCGTCCTCTGGTTTAGAAACGCTGATATCAGAATTGTCTTCATCCCACTCTTTTTTGAAACGGTCTACGATCCAATTTTCGTTTGGGGCATGAAAATATACCTTCATCCGTTTAGTGCCTCAGCTGCAGCCATCTTGATATCGTGATCAACCATTCTTTTCACAAGACTGTCAAAATCAACCTTCGGTTTCCAACCTAAGACTTCGTGAGCTTTTTTTGGATTTGCCAAAAGAGTGTTTACCTCCGACGGTCTGATGAGTTTTGTGTCAAACTTAACGAAATCTTTGTGATCTAGATCTGCATGAGCAAATGCCGTCTCTACAAACTCTTGAACCGTGTGGTGAACTCCGGTGCCGATGACATAGTCTCGAGGGGTGTCTTGTTGCAACATCATCCACATTGCCTCAACATAGTCAGGGGCATATCCCCAATCACGTTTCATGTCAGTTGGACCTAATATCAACTCTTTCTGAAGTCCTAATTTGATTCTTCCCACAGCACGAGTGATCTTTCGAGTGACAAAATTTTCGCCGCGGCGTTCGGATTCATGATTGAACAGAATTCCGGAACATGCAAAAATGTTGTATGACTCACGGTAGTTTTGAGTAATGTAGTGACCAAATGCCTTTGCACAACCATACGGTGAGCGAGGATAAAACGGCGTCGTTTCAGATTGCGGGCTTTCGATGACTTTGCCAAACATTTCTGAACTTGACGCTTGGTAGAATTTTGTCGAAAGTCCTGAGCGTCTAATTGCTTCTAGCAGGTTGAGTGGTCCAAGCGCAGTTACTTCAGTCGTATTGACAGGCTGTTCGAACGATATTCCTACGTGGCTTTGTGCAGCAAGATTGTAGACTTCGTATGGCTTGATTTCTTCAATGAGGGTTCTCATTCCTGATGCATCTGTTAGATCACCAAAATGAATGTGAAGCTTGTTTGCATCCATTGAATGCTTGAGATGCCCCCACTTGTCCTTTGTGAATTGTGTCGATTGTCTCACAAGCCCGTGGACCTCATAACCTTTTTCTAGAAGCAGATCGACAAGGTATGATCCGTCTTGCCCGCTCACACCCGTAATAAACGCTTTCATACCTTGGTTTTACACCAAAGATGTAAACAGTGCAATGTACTTTTTTGCGCATGTTTCAATTGCGATGTCAATGTGATTGTCACAATGACCTTGTAACCGATCTTTGTCCTTGGTTAGAGAACTGATAAATGTAACATCGATAGGCGGAGGATTGTCATAATCTTCTAACGTGTTGTCATACAATTTGTTTTCATTGCCGCAGATTCCGAATCCTTTCACAAGTTCTCTTGTTCCCCCATTTTCTGGGTAGATCACTGGTGTTCCTTGTGAAAGACACTCTATGACGCTGTTGGGGCAATGATCAAGGTATGCAAGATGAATCATCCAATTGGCCATCGAATACACTTGCATGTATACGTCTTTTGGTACAGAACCCGTATAAAACACATGTGGATCAGCGACAACATGATCTGGATTTGCTCCCATGACGACAAGAGCGCTTTTGGGTGCTAGCGTCTTGCGTATGTGCATGTATGCTTCGGTGTTTGCTTTGAGACGTTTTTGAGGATGCCAGTTTGCGCTGCAGACAAAGATCTGATCGTACTGCGATCTTAAATGCGCAAGTTCTGGGCTAGAAAACTGTGTGATTGGTTCAATCTCTATCCCATTTGAAATGGTCACTGCTTTTTGTCCTCTAGCGAGAGGGTGACCCCACCATTTACAGACAAAATCACGATCAAAATTTGATTGCCAAACGATAGCATCTGCACGTTCGTACAAAGACTTTATTGCAACGTTTTTTGTTTCAAACTCATCGGGCTTGAACCAGACACCATCTAGACGTTGAACGATCTTTGGTGCTAACAAAGCGCCTGAAGGCTCAATAAAAACCAACGAAACAACAGCTCCGGCACGTTCAAAGACGACTTCATGACCCAATCGATACAATTCTTTTGCTAACCTGCTAGCAAAAGTGTTTGGGCCAGTAGGAGCATTGAGATTGACGTTATCAAAGTGAATTCGCATCTGTCATCCAAACACTCTTACGCATTCACTCATGGTGTTATCATGAATCTCAAGAACTTTGGGAATTGAACCATCAGGCTCAACTTGATATCCACCTGCTAAATTCCATGCAATAGGAACTCCCTGCTCGTGAAATGAATCAAAAACAATTGCATCACGGACACGAAGTTGTTCTGTTGTTAGCCATCCCCCATAAGGATCGTTGATGTGCGGGTCAGCACCGGCTTGGTACAAGACCACATCACAGTGAGCTAGCCAATCAAGAATATCGGGTAACCTATGAAAAAAATCTTCTGCTTGCCCTGGCACATTAAAGTGCTGACCTCCCGACCAGTGTCTGATCCAATCAATGTTGAGTTTTTGAATGATGTCGTCCGTTCCGTCCCCGTAGTGCATATCAAGATCCAAGATACCGACAGAATTGATTCCGTCAGCCTTTAGAGCCAATGCAGTGACCATCAATCCATTGAACGTACAAAATCCCGCAGGCGACAACCACCCAGCATGATGAAATCCCGAACATGGTGCCGCGGCAACAGATTTATGTGCATATGCGTGGCGTGCAGCAGACAACATTGCACCAGATGTGTATGGCTGTGCCGACGCGACTTCGATAGATTTATCGCCAAATCCATTGTGACGTTTACAAGCTAGAACATCATGAACAAATTCTTTATCGTGAGCTCTGACCAATTCATCAACTGTTACTGGTGTTGGTTCGTGAATGTCGATAGAAAATCGTTTGTTCCATGATCCAACGACCTTCGATGGTTTTGCTGCGCTGGGTGACGCACAACGATAATCAGCGACCATCTTAGGTGTATAGAAGACTGGGATTGATTTCATGCCCGCCTTTTCACTTCATGAATAATCGGGACTGCAAAGTCAGTGCCAGACAACATGACAGCAAGAAGCGCAAGTTGTCTTGTTTCAATGCTTTCTAGCTTTGCCCGTTGTGTAAAGATGTTAGGATCTAAACATTCGTTTTGGTTGATCACGACCGCATCATAATACTGTTGTGCTAGATAGTTGACAGCTTCGTTATCTAGTGGCATTGAAGCACCGGTGATCGTTTCTGCTAATGTGTCAAAGATCGTTTGATAGATCTCTACACACGTTACAGTATCAGGCTTTTTTTCCTTGAATGGAAGTAGCTTTGCTTGCAAAAGACGAGTGATTGCATCATTGAATTTATTCAGTTTCTTTTCCACGTTGTACCCTTCGTTCTTTTTCATTGACAATATCGTCAAAGATCTTAGTGCCTGAAAATAAACTGTACAACGTTTCTATGTCAACGTCTGAAATAGTCGATAGCTCATGATCTTTTATGATCACTAGATCTATCAATGTTCCCTCGCCACCATTCAATTCGACATGTTTGAAATACTGATTTGCCAACCATTCTTTTGTAATGTCGTCGATTGAGAAATTGCTTGCTGCAAACACACACTTGATATCATTGACAAGTGCAACCTTAATCTTACGTAATGTAATGGGAGACAATCGTTGGTTGACGAATGTTTTTAATGTTGAACGAAACCTTGCCTCAAGTATGTTTTTGAAACGTATCTCCATTATTGCTTGATACTACTTTTCATCAAGTCAAAGTATTGTTTAACACAATCTTTCCATCCAATGAGTGCAGGTGCTGTTTCATTTTGAACATACGAGTTAGCTTCAAGGATTGATTTAAGCTGTTCCCAATCATTGTATGAATGATCTTCGCCGGCGAACTCAACGGCGCCGCCACCGTCTTTGTGAACATATGTTGGAATCTTACATGAAAGAGCCTCCAGCACATGATTGGGCCCTGGATCGAACCTGCTGGCTGATACGTACACGTCATATTTTCCCAACTCTTGAGCAAGAGTGCGATCGTGCAATGGTTTGATTACTTTCGTGTTTTTGAACGTTTGCCGGTCGCGACCGATGTACGTAAACGTAAATTTATCGCTGTGTTTGCCGACAAATTCATCGATCTTTTCGTAAACGTCAAATCCCTTCAAATAATTGTCGCTCCAATGATGAGTAACAATGTGAACTTTTCCATCGTTGAATTTTTCACCAGGCTGGAATTTGTCTGTTGCCACTCCGTTGTAGATGACGGATTGTTCTTTGCAATTCCACCCCTTCTTTTGAAAATAGTCTTGCAACCAGTGAGAAACGAAGACAGTGCTGTCAATATGAGAAGAAATTTTTACCAACATGTCATCGACAACACGTGTGTTTTTTCTAGCATCATTTTCATTGACACGCATGACAAGCTTGACATCTTTTTGTCCTTGCATGTACATCTTGTAAAGGATCGCTTGTTCAGCTGAGATTCCTGCACCGTCGTTATCGATTCCTGCAATGAGGATCACATCAGGTGAACCTTGTATCGTGTCAGATGCAACTAGTTCAACATCCAACTCCGGGGCGAAGTGATGAACAGCTTGAACCCACATGTTTCCACCGCCCCAAGGACCGGTGACTGGAAATCGATTTACGTATGCTTTCATGTTCTCATGATATAACCGTTGATGGTTTACATACACTCAGATGCTTATGACAACATTACTTGATTCATCATCGATCCAGGTGACAGTTGTCATTCCTCCATGACCATGGATGTTCACCAACGTTTCAATGTCTGGATAGTAGCTCATCGCAGCTTTTCCAGTGAGCCAAACGAGTGCACACCATCCTGTGTCGAATTGACAACCTTCGGCAACCTTTCCTGTTCCTGATACACCTGATGCATCTTGGTTTCGTTGTAAGTAGAAACGTTTCACTTCACAAATCCTCTTGCACGAAGGAACAACGCTTCGTCGCGTTGGAATCTAGCATCGGATGTTTGATATGTCGCGGGTTCATCTTTGATAGTGTAGTGATAGAGAACACGAGGAACGAAAAACTTCTTCTTTGCTTGATGCAAAACTGGCAAGAATATTGCCTGGTCGCCGGCGCGACGAATGTAATTTCCGTCTTCGCCTCTAAAGTTCAGATCGTTAACGTCATTGATCAATTTTTTTCTAAACGTTTTCAAATGTGAACTAACCCAAGGATGCTTGTATGGGTCAGCATCGTCAGATAGAGGCCCACTGATGTTCTTGTCGCTGAACGCCCACCTATGTGCTGACCAGATTGCATCTGCACCCGTTTGTTCGTATGCAGCATTCATGATCATCAATGCATCAAGGTCAGTCAGCCAATCATCTGCATCTAAACGGCAAACAATATCTTCATCTTCACACTGTGAGATGCCAAATAAAACATTTGAAACTTCCCATTGTTTACCCCTCGTTGGATCGTCACCGTTCCAATGGACGCTGATCTTCTGTGGATCTTTTCCCATATGACCTAGCAATTCTTGAAATCGAAAGATGATCTTGTTGCTTTTTTGTTGTTCTTCTATGGAAGAAACATCGTCGATCAAAATCAATTTCCAGTTATCATATGATTGCCCGCATACAGAGTGGAGCATCTGTCCCACGTATTGTGAGGCATTGTACATGGGTGCAACAAAAACAAATCGATTACTCACTTACGATCTCCTTTATCGTTTTTGCATACCACTCGTTCATTGATTTGGGAAATGGCCACATCCATGCGTATTCTGCTCCGATAAAATGATTGACGATTTGTTGCCTGCGAATGTCATCAAGCGGATATCCGTAGTCGTTGTAGGCTCTGAGTGTCTCGGCATATGCTTCTTTTTCAAACTTAGCTCGGAAGTACGCCAAACCAATAGGAAAAAACGCAAACAAATACAAGAAAGAAAACCATAAGACTCCATACGCTTTTGCTTGTCTCATGTGAACTCTTTCATGACGAAGAATGATCATTTTTGCCTGTTGAGTGTAATCTCTCCACCCATTGGGCACAAATACTTTGTATCCAATCGTTGTCGTAAAATGATCCATAAATGCTGTCATTTTTCCAAACGTCAGAACACGTAACAGAAAACCAATGACTTTCATCGGCCAAACATCTGCCTTTTGAACAATCCTAAAACCCGAAAATTCTTTTGCAATTTCAACTTCTAGTTCAGGTAAAGATTGCGTTGTAAGTTCACCAGTCATCTCGTCCGATACCTTCCTTTGTAAGCAACACTTGACCATAGTCACGATCTTTTTGGTTACGATCATCATTGAACATGAGACGATCCATCAAGATCAATTCTTTTTCTACGCACCCAAATTCTGACTCAACGATTTCATCAATGAGCTTACTGCATTGAATTCCGGGATCGTTTTTTGTTTTCATGTGATAATCATCAAACAAAAGACATTTGTCAAACCGGTTCTTGCAACCTTCCCAATCTAGTTTGGTTCCTTCGTATGAATGATCTCCATCGATGTATACGAGATCGTATTTTTTCTCGATCTGTGGGTATGCTTCGGCGCTGGTTCCTTTGACAAACTGGATTGACTTGAACATTTCTGCGGGAAAGACCTGCTGCAAGCTTTTGAGGTAATTCTCATCGATGTTTGGAT
>VFSW01005978.1_pt1 | contig 17944 bp, 12 predicted proteins | sample 5358111 | NCBI WGS metagenome assembly VFSW01 (sample SAMN11554181, study PRJNA540505) | mine drainage metagenome | isolation source: sediment from site ElyBrook_90M | place: USA: Ely Copper Mine, Vershire, VT | collected 2017
CCCCCGTCATGCGGAGCTACGCTAGGAATCCCACGGTGTTCTGTAGCATCGTCCTAAAACCAAAGTGGGATTCCTCGCTGGGCTCGTAATGACGGTTGTGGCGCGGGCACTTGTTCCGGACCTTGTGAAGCCTGTTCCACGGTTAGGAAACCATCGTGACCGAAGCCCCCGGCGAAAAGTCGTCCGCGCTTTCTTCCCTCGAAAAAAAGACCATGCGGCAGGTGACGTGGCGCATCGTTCCGTTTCTGATGCTCTGCTACTTCATCTCATTCGTGGACCGCGTCAACGTAGGATTTGCGGCGCTGCAAATGGTGAAGGCGCTGCGGATGTCGCCGGCGGTGTTCGGCCTCGGCGGTGGAATTTTCTTCGTTTCCTATTTTCTGTTTGAAGTTCCCAGCAATTTGTTGCTCGAAAAAATCGGCGCGCGCGTCTGGATTGCGCGGATCATGATCACCTGGGGATTTCTCGCCGCAGGGACGGCTGCGGTGGTAGGGCCGTACTCCTTCTACACGATGAGGCTGCTGCTCGGCGCCGCGGAAGCTGGATTTTTTCCTGGCGTCATTCTGTATCTGACGTACTGGTTTCCGCGGGAATACCGCGCGCGTATCGTGGGGATTTTTACCGTTGCGATTCCGGTGTCGAGTTTTCTCGGCTCGCCTATTTCCGCGGCGCTCTTGGGAGTGAATGGATATCTCGGTCTGCAGGGCTGGCAGTGGATGTTCATTCTGGAGGGCGCGCCGGCGGTGCTCCTGGGCGTGTTCTGCCTGTTTGTGTTGAGTGACAAGCCTGCGAACGCAAGTTGGCTTCCAGCCGAGGGCCGCGACTGGCTGAACGCGCGGATCGACGAGGAGTCACTCCGCGCCAAGCGCGTTTCTCACATCTCGGTGTGGCGCGTGCTATGGAATCCGTACGTGCTGGTCCTGAGCGTGGTGCTGGCGGGAAGCACGGCCGTCAGCAGTGGCCTGCAAATCTGGCAGCCGCAGATCATCAAGTCCTACGGCTTGACGAATATGCAGACGGGCCTGTTGAATTCCATTCCGTTTGCGCTCGCGTCCGTCCTAATGGTTCTGTGGGGAAGGCGCTCGGACAGAACCGGCGAGCGCGTCTGGCATACCGCGTTGCCGCTGTTCGTCACCGCGTTCAGCCTCGGCTCGGCCATGCTGTTTCATTCGCTCTTCGCGATCATCGTGATCCTGTGCCTGGCCGTGATCGGAATTTACGCAGGGAAGGGGCCGGTGTGGGCGCTCTCGACGGACTGGCTCTCGGCAGGGACAGCCGCCGCGGGCCTTGCGCAGATGAATGCCATCAGCAATCTCGCCGGATTCGGCACCACGTACGTGGTGGGATATATCAGGCAGGCGACCGGCAGCTATTCGCTCGCCATGCTTCCCCTGGCGGCGCTATCGGGAGTGGCGGCGCTTTCGGTGCTGCTGCTTTCGCGGGAGCGGCCAGGAGGAAAGCCTCTTCCAGTATTGAGTCCTGCAGAAGCCGTCCGGAAATAAGCGTGGAATTGGTGGGCGGTCACGGATTTGAACCGCGGACCTTCCGGGTGTAAACCGGACGCTCTAACCGCTGAGCTAACCGCCCCTTGCGGTTAGATTTTATAGGTTACGAGGATTCATTCAAAGCGAAAAGCCGAAGAGTATACCAAGATTCGGCCAAAGGGTCCGGGAGACTCTTACGCACCCATAACTTGTGAAACTGGGAGCGCAAGTTTCGCACGGCCGGACCCTTTGGCCGGAATGGTTTCGTCGCATCGATCGCTTGTGTTTTCCGATCTTATTTTTCGAATCTATCCCTGGTGACTACCAGATCAGTTTCAAGCCCAACTGGATCGAACGGTTCGCTCCGGACCCAAGCACAGGGTTGGGAGCGGCCTGATCAGGGGTGAGACAGCCGCAGCCAAAATTTGGCCCGGAAGGATCATTAAAGCCCGCTCCACTCGGCCCAAACGGATTCGTGAATTCGGGACGATTGAGGATGTTAAAGAACTCCGTCCGAAACTGGGCCGTCAAGCGTTCGTAGAACTTCCAATCCTTGGTCACCGAAAAATCCCAGTTTCGGTAGCCCTGATCGCGGAAGATATTGCGGCCCGATGTCCCATAGGTACCCAGTGCAGGCGGAATCAAGACCGAGGAGCCCTTCGCATAGCAGCCGCTCACGCCAAGGGAAGCGACGGCCGCCGGACCGAGACCCGTTGCGGCAGCATTACATGCGGCGTTGCCGGTTGGGAAAAAGGGAATTCCCTGCGGGCTGGACGTGAAATCGCTGGGGTGTCCGAAGAAATCCCACGCCTGACCGTAGGAGTCGAGGTTGTTGACCTGTCCGTTTCCGGTAAAGTCGTTACTCAAGTCCTGCACTCCCCATGGTGAGCCGCTCTGCACAGTGATGATGGAATTGAGCTGCCAGCCCTTCAGGAGTTGCCCAGGCGCATCTTTCCCGGGAATGGCGTAGGACAAAGTGACCGTGAGGCGATGCCGAATGTCGAAATCGCTGCTGCCGTATTGCAGCCCGGGATTGGCGCTATCCAGCGGAACGGGGTTTGCATTGAAGTTGCTCGACGCGTCATCGAGGCCATGGCTGTAAGTGTAACCAACGGTGTACGAGATCCCGCGCGACAACCTCTGCGTGAGGGTGGTTTGCAACGCGTTGTAGTTCGACCGGTCAATATTCGAAAGGTAATTGATATTCCCGAGGTACGGGAAGCACGATTTCCCGCTGCCCGTACCCACCGGTGGAGCGCAGTTGAGAGTAAACGGCCTGTTCGCATTCTCCGATGCCGCGCTGGCAACGCTGGGGTCGCCTGCCGCAATTTGTCCTGCAGTGAAACCGGAGCCCAGGGTAGGGTCATTGATATTCTGGAAGCCCAGTAATCTGCCTCCGTGCGTGCCGACGTAGGCGACCTCCAAGGAGAGGTTGTTCGTGAAGGCGTGGGTAAGGCTGAGTGTCCAGGTGCCAATGTAGGGATTGCGCAGATTGCGCGAAACGGCCTCGGTGTTGCAGGGTCCCGGATCTTTACCTCCAGGATAGGTGGTGCTGCTCAGGCCATCGCCGCAAACAAGAGCCGTGTTAAAGACCGTGGCTCCTCCGAGGGACGAGCCATTCCAATTGACTTGCGATCCGGAGAGATTTTCGACCAATACTCCCATGTTGCCCGAGCCAGGCGTTATGGTCGTCACGCCACCGGCCGTTGTGACGGTCGAGGCACCCGTCGGTATCTGGTTAATTCCGAGCTGGTTGGAAACGGCGATGAACACGTTGAGCGGCAACTGCTCATACATGATGCTGCCGCCGGCGCGGACCACGGTCTTACCGTCACCGCGAACATCCCAAGCCACGCCCACGCGCGGAGAAAAGTTGAGGTGGTCGCCGTTGAACGGAGAATTGATCTGCTTGCCCACTTGAACGAGTCCAAGGGTCGGATCGAAATTTCCCAGCTGGTTATTCGCGTCCACCAACACAGTCGTATATTCATACCGCAGTCCCAGATTCACGGTGACGCGGGGCTTGATGTGCCAGTCGTCCTGCATAAAGGCTGCGAACTGCTCGTTGTGCAGATCCCGCTGCGGCTGGCCGATCAGGATTCTGGATCCGGTGCCGGCGACGGTGCCTTTCAGGAAGTTTGACAAATTTGAAAACTTGATCCGCCCCTTCCCATTCTGCGTAACGAACGGGATTGCGGTGTTATAAATAATTTCGCCGCCAAACATGAAGCTGTGCTTGCCATGCAAATAGGAAACGTGATCCAGGATTTGCCAGTTGGAATCGGGCCCTTCGATCTTTGGCCAGTTTCCTCCGAGGTGGAATTGGCCATACGGGAAGGGGCTGATCTGGATCAGCGGAAATCCAAAAAAGCGGGGATCCGTGACGCCCGTGTTGATGCCGTACGCGGTGGGGTTCACGCTGTGGTCCACGGAAAGATACGGTTGATAAAAGCGGTTGTACCCAGCTCTTAGCTCGTTGACCCAACTGGAATTGGGAGTCCAAGTCCAGCCCCCGGCCGCCAATTGAATGGAAACAGGACCCAGAGCGGACATCCAGGGCGAGTCGCTCGATCCGGGGATGCCGAGTTCCGATCCAGAGTCATTCCAAATTCCACCGCCCCGGCCGTTGAAGAACATGCCGTTGATTGTATTGTGATCGTTGATGTTGTAATCGATTTTCCCCACGCCGTTATCCATCTGATTGTGGCTGACCATCCCAAGGACAACATTGGTATTTGCCGCGGTGGCTGTGTTTGTCGGAAATAGGGACTCACTTGCGCCGGGCGTAAAATTCGCCGGCTTCACCGAGCAGTTTGAATTGAGGCCCGCGATTTGCGCGCTCAGCGGCGACACATTCGCGAAACCGACTGCATTGCAGGCATCCACTAGGCTGTATTTTGGATTGGCTGTTGCCAGGGCAACTGTGCTGGGGGCGGGAGTCTGATAGGTGCTTCCCACCGAATAGCGCTGCCCTTCGTAGTTGGCGAACCAGAACAATTTGTCTTTCTTAATGGCGCCGCCAGCGGAGGCGCCGAACTGCTCGAGCGCCACCGGCGCCTTTGGCAGCGAGGTGGTATCAAAAACATTTCGCGCGTCCAGGGAAGTGTCGCGGCCAAACGCGAACGCCGTGCCGTGGAAAGTGTTCGTGCCCGACTTCAGTCCGGCATTGACCACGGCACCGGGTTTCCAGCCAAATTCCGCTTTGGGGTTTTCCTCGGTATTGAATTCCTGAATTGCGTCAATGGGCAACGACGTGGAGGAATCCCCCGCGGGGATGGGAGCGTTCAGAATGCTCTGCCCGGTGTACGCTTCATCGGCCCTCAAGCCGTCCACCATGTAGCCGATATCCTCTGCCCTCAGGCCATTCGAGGACCGGGTGGAGGTTCCCCCTCCGACATATACCGTCAAACCCGGCCGCAGCGTAATCAGGTTGATATAGTCGCGGCCATTTAGCGGAAGGTCGTTAATTGTTTGGTTACTAAGCGTCCCGCCCAAGGTGGCGTTGGTGGTCTCGACCAGGGGAAGCGCTTCGGTGATGGTGATCGTCTGTTGCTCTTCACCCGGCTGCAGGGTCAGGTCCACGCGAACTTCCTTGCCAACCTCGATCAAAATTTTCTGGCGCTCAATAGCCTTGAAACTCTTGGCCTCGGCGCGAACTGAGTACGTGCCCGGAAGAAGGTTGGGAGCGTTGTACTCTCCGGCATCGTCCGTTGTCAGAATTCGCGAGACACCCCGCTCCACGTCCGTAACCGTTACAGTCGAGCCCGCAATGACCCCGCCGGTTTGATCCGTAATCGTTCCCGTGATGCGGCCTTGATTCGCCTGCGAGAACGAGGGAATACAAACCAGAAACATCCCGATACTCAAGAGCAGCGCCTGCATCGCTCGCAGAGCGTGGACGCGGTTCGATCGCCTTATCAGTTGCGTAAAAAAAGACATTCTGATACCCCTTTCAAAGTGAATCCGATTCAAATTTTTTCTTTGGGTGCAACCATCCACTCGAAGGCTGGAAGTCGGTGACCGCCAGTTGGTAAGCGCCCGATGAATATAATGTGGGGGTAGCTTTAGCACTGTGTCATCCGAAGTGTCAAGCTATTGATTTATTTTTTGGTGGTGACACCGGCAAGCAGATAATGGGGTGAAGAAAGAATTCAAATCCCGGACCGCTCGGCTAATAGTTCGCGCCGCACTCGCTGACTTAATCCGCAAGTCCTCTGCCTTGGACGACCGGTTTCAGGCCCTCTGACATTGCCGGTCGGCAGGCCTTATGAATACTGAATTGGAAATTGCCATCTGCCCGTTGCTAACTGCAAAAGAATAGCTTTCATCCAATTTTCCGAAAGAGAAAGCGAAGAATGAATATCTTCTCTCACGATAGAATATACTCCTTGCGTTGCCCCCCCGACGCTTCCACCTGGACGGAGGACTCATGCCTCTTACTGTACGAGCTATCGGCATCGCCAACGGCGCATGTAGTCTTATCGGAATGTGACTTTCTGCCCCGGACTGGCTTCGAACCACTTTCCGCAAAGTAAACGGTTTAATACGGCGGCCCGTAAAAGTTCTACCCACCCATTTTTCGTGAGAAATGGGGGCTAAGGCGTTGACCAGAGCACCTTCCGGTCTTTGCCGTAGAGGGTAACGGACGCAGCGGTAGTTTTCTTTGGTTGCTTGCCTTTCGAGGCTTGCATTCCGTTCCCGATGCTCGTCGTGAAACCATCGGCGTCCGACATTTCGAGTGACGTTCCGTCAGGCGCCACTGCCATGCGCGCCTGAATATCGGGACGTGCGCCTATCAACGATAGCTGGGAGCCCATGCCTTCCAAAACGCTAAGGGAGAACCCCGCCTGATGGTGGGGATCCGACAAAAGCATCATAGGTCCTTGGGGGCTGCTGTCGTTCAAGGAAAGCGTCATATGCGGGGCGCCGTTCTCGTCGAGCAGCTTGAAAGTCGGTCCCGTGGCCGCCATGGATAGCTCTGCGCGGATTTTGCCGTTGCTGTCTTTCATGACAAAACTTCCCGCTTCGATTTTTTCGGGCATCACCGGAGCCGCCGGTGCTGGTGTGGGGGCCGCTTTGCGCGGGTGCTTCGTCTGTCCCATCAACCCTACCGACACCAATGCGATCAGGCATGTAAGCGCCCCGCGCCGGAATAGCCGGTTTTGCCTCTCAAGTCTTTCGATCCGAACTTCCAACGGCTGCTTTTCCGCATGGCTACTCATGGATCCTCCCGGAAACATTTTAAGCGCATCGTCGCTGTAGCAACACTGAGCAGTCCCCAGATGAGACCGATTGTGAACTAGCGTGCCTTTCACAGGCCTGTTGAATCGGCGAGATGCGATACTGATTTCGGCGAATACAGCACGCGCCAAGTCCTTCCATAAGAAGGCCAGCGTTCTCGGTAACTGTGAATCTGGCCATTCTCACATTCCGATAAGCCAACGTTAAAAAAATAAGTCATGAGTTATAATGCGTTTCATTGGCTCGGGAAAGATCGTGTTGAAAGGAGAAACCTTCAATAGCGCAGGATCGCTACATTTGACAGGTAAGAAGTCCGGTCCCTAAGCTCAGAAAGCTTAACAATTTGCGAATATAAGGGGTATAAGCATAGATGTCGGGTGTAAATTCCAAAATGGAAATCTCGGGTAACCTTCGGGCCACTGGGAGCTGAAAGCAAAATTCCGATCGAATTCCAAGATCCAAGGAGTCACAAATGGGCGCAAAGAAATCTGATCGGAGGCAATTCCTGAGAAACAGTGCGACCTTGGCCGCTTTTGCTGCAGGAGCAGCAGCGGTTCGATCTGCGGGCGCGCAGGCGCCGCCGCCCACGAGCGACGGCGGGCGCGCCCCCGCCTACATCGAATGCGAGGGAAACGGTTGCGCAACCGCGAGCGGCCAGTCGCTTCAGGACGTGATCGCCCATGCGGCCGCCAAGACGTATGAGGGAACACCTGGCCCCGCCCCGGGACAGCACCTCGATCTCATTTACGGCATGCGCTCCCGTTATGAGACCGCAGGACGCATCGGCGGCATAGGCGCCTTCCACCGCGGCCCAAACGGGAAATACAGCCGTCCTTTCCTTGGAGCATTAACTCCGATTCAAGATGTGACCGGGATCATCACGCCAGCCGCGCTCCATTACTACGATTCTCACGGTTACATACCCCCAGACATCGACCCCAAGCAGCATCGTCTCCTGATTCACGGCATGGTGGACCGTCCCATGATTTTCACTCTGGACGACCTGAAGCGCCTGCCTGCCGTAACCCGAACTCATTTCATCGAGTGCAACGCAAACGGCATCACCTCCGGACTTGGGAGTGAACCGGAAGCGACACCCCAGATAACGCACGGGCTCACCAGTTGCAGCATGTGGACTGGGGTGCAACTGTCCCGAGTACTCGACATGGTGGGCGTGCAAAAAGGGGCGAGTTGGATTCTTGCGGAATCCGCGGAGGGGACTCGCTTTTCGAAAGGCATTCCGATGGAAAAGGCCATGGACGACTGCCTGCTGGCCTACGGCCAAAATGGCGAGGCCGTGCGTCCCGAGCAGGGTTACCCACTGCGGCTGATATCTCCCGGCTATGAAGGAATCTACAACGTGAAGTGGTTAAGCCGAATCGAGTTGGCGGACTCGCCTGCCATCTCACAGAGGGAACTCTACTACAACACAACTGTGGAGGAGGGCAAGTATGCTGATCACAAAGCGCGCTGGTTCCGATTCGAAATGGGAGCGAATTCTGTAATCACGCGCCCTGCCGGCGGACAGCGGCTGGAGAACCATGGATTCTACGAGATCACCGGTTTGGCTTGGTCCGGTGCAGGCGCCATTCGCAGGGTCGAAGTATCCACCGACAATGGCCGGACCTGGAAGGACGCGGAACTCCAGGCGCCTGTGCTTCCAAAGGCGCATACCAGATTTGCGGTTGCTTGGAATTGGGGAGGAGAAGAGGCTGTGCTTATGTCCCGCTCTACCGATGAGCGCGGCCAGGTTCAGCCGTCATTGGTCGAGTTGGGCAAAATCTGGGACGTCGATGCGGACTATCTTAGAAGTCATAGCCTAGGTCACGTGAATGCCATTCGACCCTGGAAGGTGACGGCAGATGGGAGCGTTTACAATGCGATTTAGCAATCTTTTCGTGCTAGCGATGGCTCTGGTGGCTTGCGCTGCCGCCTCGGCGCAGACGGACAAGTATGACAATGTGGGCAGAACCGCGACCCCGGAAGAAATCCGGGCTCAGGACATCACTATCTTTCCTTCGGGGAAGGGACTTCCGCTTGGGAAGGGAACCGCCAAGGAAGGCGCCCCGATCTATGCGACACAGTGCGCGTTATGCCACGGGGCAACCGGGAAAGAAGGGGGCCCGCTCGCACCGAAGCTGGTGGGGGACACACCCTATGAGAGGGGCCCAATGACATCCTGGCCGTTTGCCACTTCGGTCTGGGACTATAACAACCGCGCCATGCCCCGATATCAAGAGGGAACGCTCACACCGGATCAGGTTTACGCTGTGACGGCCTTTCTGCTCTATCGCAGCGGCATTATCAAGGAAAATGACGTCATGGATGCCAAAAGTCTGGCGGAGCTCCGAATGCCGAATCGCGATGGATGGGTTCCCTCACGTCTGGAGGATATCCCTGATTTAAAGAAACGCGCTGGCCGTAACGGACAATACCCAGGGCCTGATCCGGCTGCTGCCCCTAAGGCTAAGTAACACCAGCGCGGTAACTGGCGGATGGTCTCGTCTCGCCTAGTGCGGTGCCAAACGCGGGCGGCGTGGACGTCCGCGAGGTGGCGCTGCGATTAAATCAACGTCCGCGAAAGACTTTGGGGTTTGAGACTTCGGCGAGTAGACTGCAGGCAAGTGTTGCGATGCCCCATTGAGACCGCCGATTTTGCCGGAAACTAACCCTTGAAATAAATGAAAAATACCAGGGCCGCTCAGCACACCTCCGCGAGGAGTTGGCGACATTCCAGCAACGTCGCTTTTCTGGCGAAATCGGCTTCGTCCTTGAATGAGAGAAATTAAGAAGGGGCCGAATGTGGGAACTTAATTCGGCCCCGGGGGGTGGTTCTTGGGTTAGTTTTCCTTCAGACACTATGGCTTATACCCAATCTGGTTTCGGGTATCTGTTCAATATTGCACACTTCGGTTTAAGGCTGGCTTCCGCAAACTGAGGCACCATGGAGTCTAAATTCCGCCCGATAAGTCCCCGCTATCGGAATGTGGCTTTTTACTGTTACTTGTTCGTCCAAACGGCAGGGACTTCCGCTTGCGCTCCAGGCGGCACCGGCAAGGCTCGTGGCGAGAGGATGTTTACCTCGCGCCTCTGCCGCTTGACAAGGATAAGTTAGTGATAGAAATCACTGCATGGCTCATAGGGTACGCGCATGATTCAATTGGGGATTAAGAGCCGTGAGGGAACCAAGCGAACCCGGAGCGAAGAACTTTCAGTTGGCAAGAAAGATCAGCGTTGCGTTTTCTGCCTGCCTCATTTCCTTGCTGTTTTCCAGTGGCGCGCTCCCCTCGGAAACTCCTCAGGACAAGTCTTGGGGAATTCTGGAGGATGGTCTCAGCGAGCATAAGACCAGCAAACGTGCCGCCGCCGTTCAGGCGCTGGGATATCTGCAAGGCAATGCCCGGGCCATCGAATTGGCGGAAAAAGCCCTGGCGGACAAGAAGCCTGAGGTCCGGGCTGCGGCCGCCACGGCTCTCGGCCGGATTGGGACTCGTTCGTCTCTTGTTCTGCTGAAGATCGTGATGACCGACAAGGAAAACCGGGTCGCTTTTGCCGCTGCCGACGCGGTGATCTCTTTGGGCGATTCGGACGGGTACGATCCGTTCTACATGGCGCTGACCGGCGAACGAAAGAGCAGCGATGGCTGGATCCCGGAGAAAAAGAGATTGATCTTGAATCCTTGGGCAATGTTTGCCCTGGGGTATGGGGCTGGATTGGGCTACATCCCCTACGCTGGATATGGAACGATGTTGTGGCGCGAGGTCTCCAAAGATTATGTCAGTCCCGTGCACATTGCAGCGATGAAAAGGCTGGCGAACGATACCGACGCAAGAATTGGCGCGGCGCTCGTCAAGCAAACCTCCGATAGGCACCCGGCCGTTCGTGCGGCTGCGCTTGCCGCGATTGCGACCCATGGCGATCCCGGCCTTATTCCGGCGATCACTGCTCACTTGACGGACAAAAAAGCTGAAGTGAGATATATGGCCGCAGCGGGAGTTCTCCGGTTGTCAAAATTGGATTCTACTGAGACAGCCGGGTTCGACTAGCGGCGTCCTCCAGGCAGGAAGCCGGGGCGGAACCTTTGCAACGGCTGTCACAGGAAGAGTATGATCTGCCTGCATTAGCCTTCCTATGAAAGTTTCGAGGAGCCGGCGATGAATCGTTCCATCCGAAATGCTGTCGTGATCGGCGTAGTATGTTTTAGCATTGTGACCACCGCTGGACCCAGGCCAGCCGCCGCTGCCGATGAGAAACAGGCCGTGCTGGCCGCCGATGCGGCGTTTCTCCAGGCCATCGCCAAGGGCGCCAAAGCGGCGCTGGACAAGCTTCTCGAACCGGACTTGTTGTGGGTGGACGCGGATGCCAATCAGCACAACCGGGCCGAGGTCCTGCAGAACTTGCCCCGTGTAGCAAACGCTGATGTGGAGCCCAACGTCAACCTTTATGGCGACGCGGGAGTGGTTAAGGCCATCCGCGGCCAAGCCCACGTCATGCGCATTTGGGTGAAGCGCCCGGCCGGCTGGCGCGCGCTGGTCTATCAGGAGGTCACGCTGGGATCGCAGCCGCCCCGCCCTCCGCTCCCTCCGGGCGCGAGCACCGATTGCGACAATCCCTGCAAGCATTATCCATACACGCCCAAGAACGAGACTGAAAAACAGGTGCTCGACGCCATGCACGGCGTGATCATGGGCCTCGCCTACTACGATGTTGACGCCTACACACAAAGCACCGCGGACGATTTCGAGATGACCATGTCGGTGAGTCCCAAGGTGGTCACCAAGGCCGAGCGGCTCAAAGGTTTTGCGCGGCAAAAGGCGGCAGGCGATCCTCCCGCCATCAACGACCCGACGACATCCGCGCAAATGGATGACTTCGACGGCGCAGTCTTCCTGATCGCGAAATGGATGACGCGCAGCGGTCAGCACGATGTGGATACGCGCCTGTTCGTGCCGCGCAACGGCCGCTGGGTGCTCCAGTTCGGCTTTGAGACGATGGGGTATTGCAAGCAGTGTGGAATGTAAGATTTATTTCCACATTCCGATAAGGCCTTCGTATCTGGATGTGGGCACGCGAGCTAGGATATCCGCATGGTACTATTCAGTTTGATTTCATAAAGGAGCGACCCATGCGCAACCGAGGCAATCGAGGGGATCACAAAAGGATAGGCCGAAACGATTGGCACCAAAGAGCTGCCGAGTTCCACGATCTTGCCGCGCACGCTCACCGTGTCGCTGCAGCGAGTCACAGCCACGAAGATCATCAGAGCGGACACGAATTTTCAAAGCAGGCGATGGAATATTCAACCAAAGCCTACCAGTACTCACAAGAAGCGCATCAGGAATCAGGAAGTTCCTCGAACGAAACAGGAAAGACATCTCGCACGGTACCCGTCAAGCGCGCCAACGGTGTTGGCAAGCGAAGTAAAAAGAAAGGGTAGCGGAACCCTCCTGGAGAACGTTCTTGAAGCGCCAGGTCCCGATAGTTTCTCTTGTCGGAACACGCCAGTGGCCGGTACTCCGCAATCCCTTTCGCGGTTGGTATGCCCGCGAGACGTCGTACGCGGTGATGATGGTTTTGTGGTGCAGGTTTTTAGCCTGTAGGGTGTAGTCCTTCGATGCGCACAATTCCATAGGCAGATGGTTCGGCCAAGCTTGCCTCAAGGGCCTGCGCTACTTATTCCGCCCCAAGAAACGCATACCGCAACAGGAACAGCACCGAGAGCACCCAGATCAGCGGGCTGATCTCTTTGGCGCGGCCTGTGCCGATTTTTATGAACGTGTAGGAGAGCAGGCCGAGGCTCAAACCGGTGGCGATGCTGAAGGTGAGGGGCGTGGCGACCAGCGTAATGAAGGCAGGGAAGGCCTCGCTGAAATCGTCCCACTTCACTTTGGCGACCGAGCCGCACATCAGCGCGCCGACCAGAATCAGAGCGGGAGCCGTGGCGTAGACGGGGATTGCCGTGACGAACGGAGCGCAGAACATTGCGGCGAGGAAAAGTCCGGCAATGGCTATGTTGCCGAGGCCGGTGCGCGCTCCCGCGGCCACGCCCGCGGCGCTTTCGATATAGCTCGTGACGGTGGACGTTCCGGTCAGCGCTCCGATCATGGTGCCGAACGCGTCCGAGAGCAGCGCGCGGCTCGCGCGGGGAAATTTTCCATCGCGCAAAAAGCCGCCCTGCTCGCACACGCCGACGAGCGAGCCCACGTTGTCAAACAGGTCCACGAAGAAAAAGACGAAGACGAGATCGAAGAAACCCAGCTTAAAGGCCGAGCGAAAATCGAGCTTCAGAAACGTTCCGCCGGGATGCGGCAACGAAAAAATGTGGCTGGGAATCTTCGTGAGGTGCAGAGGAATTCCGAGTAGCGCAATCAAGACGATGCCGATGAGGATGGCTCCGCCCACGCGGCGCGCCATCAGAACGGCGATCAGGATCAGCCCTCCGGCGGCGAGCAGCACCTGCGGGTCGGAGGATTTTCCGAGCGTGACGAATGTGGCCGCGCTCGCGACGATGATCTTGGCGTTGCGCAGGCCGATAAACGCGATGAAGAAACCGATCCCCGCGGCCGTGCCGTGCTTCAGGCAATCCGGAATGTCATTGACGATGTGCTCGCGGATGTTCGTGAGCGTAAGAATCAGAAACAATGCGCCGGATAGAAAGACGACGCCAAGCGCCGTCTGCCACGGTACGCCCCGCCCGAGCACAATCGAATACGTGAAGTAGGCGTTCAGCGACATCCCGGGGGCCAGCGCGATGGGATAGTTCGCCCACAGGCCCATGATGAGCGTGGCAATCGCGGCGGAAATGCATGTCGCGAACAGCACGCCCTCGACGGGCATTCCCGCTTCGCCCAGAATGCGCGGGTTCACCGCCACGACGTACGCCATGGCCATGAACGTTGTCACGCCGCCGAGAAGTTCCCGGCGCACTGTTGTTTTGTTTTCCGAGAGATGAAAGATGCGTTCGAGCACGCGCTGCCTTATAAAATCGCGCCACTATAGGACGGGAGGCGCGGCGGAGTCAATCAGGAAGCGCGAAGGAGACGCATCAAAATCGAAAATGCTTGTGGAGAGAAATCCTGCAAATCAAGCAACGCCGGCGCGGCGGAGTTACTCTTCGCCGATATCTTCGTGCCAGACTTCCGGGTTTGCGCGAATATAGCCGGCGAGCAGTGTAACGCACTCCTCGGAATCGAGATCCACGACGTTGACGCCGAGCGAGCGGAGCCAGTCCAGCCCTCCCGCAAAATTGCGGCTCTCTCCGACGACGAGCGTGCCGAATCCGAATTGGCGCACGAGACCGCTGCAGTACCAGCACGGCGCAAGCGTCGTCACCATGATGAGATTGCGGTAACTGCGCTGGCGGCCCGCGTTCCGGAACGCGTCAGTCTCGCCATGCATCGAGGGATCGCCATTCTGCACGCGGCGGTTGTGGCCCGAGCCGATGAGTTTTCCCTGCGAATCAAAGATACCCGCGCCAATGGGAATGCCGCCTTCGGCCAGTCCCTTACGTGCTTCCTCAAGAGCTACCGCCAGCATTGCTGCGTAATCTTGATCTCCGGTCATGAGTGCTTTTGCCCGTTTCCTTGCGGAAATGAATTTGGCGCAAATGCCTGCATGAAAATATAAAGCCAATGGAGCGAACTGCGGGAAGGAATGTCCAAAGATTGTGCGCCGCTTCGATTCGGGCGTTTAATCAGCGCGGTTGACGTTCGCCTGCGCCCGGGGTGGCTGCGCGGGCCCGGAACCGGACTGAGTGCGCGTGATTGCGCCGGCGATTTCGGCGAGGTCCGCGTCCGTCAGTTGCAGCGTCGCCGCCTGAATCCAGCCGTCCACCTGCCCCGGAGTGCGTGCGCCGACAATCGCACCGGTCACGCCCGGCCAAGCGAGCGCCCATGCGATGGCCACGGCGGAAACTGTTGCGGAGTGGCGCTCGGCGATAGGACGCAAAGCATCGCGTAACGCGAGATTGCGGCTGAGCTTCGGCTCCAGAAACTCTTCCGATTTGCGGCGCCAATCCTCGCCGGCGAGTTGGGAGACGCGCGCGGCCGTGAAGCCGGCCGTGAGCAGTCCGGCCGGCATCGGGCTGTAGCAGATAACGCCGGGATTGTGAGCGTGGCCCCAGGGAATTTCATCTTCGGCTGCGCCCCGGCGAATAGGGGAAAATGGCGGCTGCGGCGACGCGCCGTGATGTATCGCTTCGCAGCGGTCGAGCAGCGCCACATCGAAATTCGACAGGCCTGCGGCGCGAATCTTTCCTTCCGCGATGAGTTTTGCCATTTCCGACCACGAGTCCTCGATGGGAGTTCCGCAGCGGCCCGGCCAATGAAACTGGTAGAGATCAATGCGCTCGACACCCAGCCGCCGGAGAGAAAGTTCGCACTCCTTGCGGATCGTTTCCGGTTTCAGGACGCGCTCCGCCGGGGTCAGAGGATTGTTGGTATCCCAGAGCAGGCCGCACTTTGTGAAGACGAGTGGCCGGTTGGAAGCGGGGAGATCGCGCAACATCTTGCCGACGACTTCTTCCGAGTGGCCCAGGCCGTACACGGCCGCTGTGTCGATCCAGTTGATGCCGAGCTCGAGCGCGTGGCGCATCGTGGCGATCGAAACGTTGTCATCCTGCGGCCCCCAACTGAATGGCCAGCCGCTGCCGCCAACGTCCCAGGAGCCGTAGCCGACGGTTGTGATCTCAAATCCAGTGGAACCAAGCGGGCGAGTGGGCAACGACATGATTTGTTCTCCAGATCAGTTCGATATTTTTTGCAAACAACTCGGCTGCGCGAATTGCAGCTAGAAGTCATCTCTCAAACAATCTTTGTGGGTCGCGGGATTCAGCCGCGACATTCAGGACATTGAAAAACGCGGGCTTTAGCCCCTGAAGCTGTATCAAATTTCAGGCTTGGCCAATTATGAGTCGACCCTAGTGAATATGCCGCGTCTTCTTCTGCATATAATCCATCAATAGGTACTGGCCGAGCGTGTAGGGCGTCGTGAAGTACGCCTTGCCGCGGCAGAGCTCCGTCACTTTCTGCACGAAATGGATCAGGTTGTGATCGCTCGCCAGCATAAAAGTATTGATCAGAATTCCCGAGCGGCGGCAGCGGCCTACCTCTTCAAGCGTCTCGGTGACGACCAGCGGGTCGAGGCCGAACGCGTTTTTGTAGATGCGCCCGTCCTCCAGCGTCAACGCCGACGGCTTTCCGTCCGTGATCATGACGATCTGCTTCATGTCTTTTTTCTGGCGAGACAGAATCCGCCGCGCCAGGCGCAGACCTTCGCGTGTGTTCGTGTAATACGGACCGACCTGCACACGCGCGAGTTCCGCGAGCGGCATCTCTTCCGCGGAGTCGTGAAACAGCACGAGCTGCAGCGAATCGCCCGGGTACTGCGTCCGGATCAGGTGCGACAATGCGAGAGCCACTTTTTTGGCTGGAGTGAAGCGGTCCTCACCATAGAGGATCATGCTGTGGCTGCAATCGAGCAGGAGCACCGTGGCGCACGAGCTTTGATACTCGGTCTGGTGCACCATCAGATCCGGGTAGTCGAGTTCAATCGGAACCTTGGAGCCTTCGCGGCGCACCGCATTGAACAGGGTCGCGCTGATGTCGAGATTGAGCGTGTCTCCGAACTCATAGGGACGCGAGACGCCCCCGGATTCGACGCCGGTGGAGAGATCGCGCGTGTCGTGCCGGCCCAGACTGCTCTTGCCGAGCGAGCCCATCAGATCCTTGAGCGTCTTGAACCCGAGAAAATCAATCGTCTTGTCGGTGATCTCGAAGCGCGCCTCGGCCTCGCGGCCCTGTTCGCGGCCCGCGCCGATCTGTCCGCGCGGCGTTTTCTCGGGCGGCGCCGTCACCTGCGGCTGGCCGGTGATGTAACCCTCTTCCATCAGCCGGTCCATCAGCTGATCAATCAGCTCGCGCATCTTAGCTTCTTGCTCTTCCGGAGTGCCGTCGAGCAGATCCTGCAACTCCTTGTCGGCAAGCAGGTCGCCCTGTTCGAGAGCCTGCTGAATCGCCTGCCGCAGGGCCTCCATGGACTTTTCCGGGTCCATTTCATTGATGCCGTAAAATTGCGATTCAAATCCGCTTTGAAGGAAAAAATCGGAGAGGCGCTTGACGAGCTCCTGCAGGTCCACGCCGTCGGCCGGCTCGCCGTCATATTTCTTGTAGCGGATGAATTTTGTCATTGTCGATCCAAGTTTGTTATTGCGTTTGTTATCGCCAGTTCAATCGTGTCGCCGGCAGTTCCAAGCCGGAAAGATCAAGTTCAGATCTCAAATTTGAAATTTCAAATTTCATATTCCAGTGTCAATTAAACTGCCGGCGGGGAGGCCGCGGCATCTGTTCGCGCGGCTCGGGCGTTTTCGGGCGTTCTGCGTGAAAGCCGCGCTCTTCGTTCCGGCTGATGCGCTTGTGCGCCCACAGTCCTTCCAGAATGAACTCCGCCGCGGCGGCCATCCCGGCCGGGCCGTTGCGGCTGTCCGCACCGAGGCGTTCGATGTGCTCCATCAGGCCCTGGATTTTCTTCAGCTGCGCGAGGGCTTCCGCGGCGGGAGCATTTTCCGGGATCTTCAATTCGCCGCCCAGTTCAAACCACTGCACCACGGGCTGAAAATTCACACCCTCCAGATCGTGAGAAAACACTTTGCCGACGGCCGTGCGAATCAGTTCGCGGGCAATGGTTTCCGCGCCTCGTAGCTCGCCTTCATATTCAAGTTCCATCTTTCCCGTGATCGCGGGCAGCGCAGCATAGACATCGGCAATGCGAGCCGACGAGCGCGCCTCGCGATTGCGCACGGCCCGCTGCTCCGCGCTGCTCACCACGCTTTCGAGCGTGGCGATTGGCAGACGCTGGCTGACGCCGGAGCGCTTGTCCACGCGCTTGTCTTCACGAGCAAGGAACGCGATCTGCTCGACCACTTCACGGATGTAGCCGGGCATTTCCACGGCCGATTTTCCGCCATCGCGCTTAAGCCACGCTTCCTGCGCGGTAATCTCCACGCCCTCCTTGACAGTGGCAGGGTAGTGGGTCCGGATTTCCGCGCCGATGCGATCCTTGAGCGGCGTGATGATTTTTCCGCGCGCCGTGTAGTCATCGGGATTGGCCGTGAAGACAAGGACCACATCGAGCGGCAGGCGCACCGGGTAGCCCTTAATCTGAATGTCGCCTTCATGCATGATATTGAACAGGCCGACCTGAATTTTTCCAGCGAGGTCGGG
>VFSW01005979.1_pt1 | contig 17944 bp, 18 predicted proteins | sample 5358111 | NCBI WGS metagenome assembly VFSW01 (sample SAMN11554181, study PRJNA540505) | mine drainage metagenome | isolation source: sediment from site ElyBrook_90M | place: USA: Ely Copper Mine, Vershire, VT | collected 2017
CTCCTCGATTGCGACCTGATAGCCCCACTCGCGAAATGCGCCTTCAGTAAATTTCTGAATGTTGCCCTTGTGCACCAACGTGACGCTCTTGCGTCCATTTTCCAGCGCGAACTGCACCGCAGCACGCACCAGGCGCTTGGTGCCGAAGATGGAGATGGGCTTAATGCCAATGCCTGAATCCTCGCGAATTTTTTTCTTGGTTCCGGCCAGCATGGTGTCGTTCAGAAAATCGAGCAGCTTTTTCTGCTCCGCCGTTCCCTGCTTGAACTCGACGCCAGAGTAAACGTCCTCGGTATTCTCGCGGAAGATAACGATATCCAGCTTCTCCGGATATTTGACCGGGCTGGGAACGCCTGCGTAGTAGCGCACCGGGCGAATGCACGTGTACAGATCGAGCGTCTGGCGTAGCGTGACGTTCAACGAGCGAATGCCCCCGCCCACGGGCGTGGTGAGCGGTCCTTTGATCGAGACACGAAGGTCGCGCGCGGCGTTGACGGAGTCTTCCGGGAGCCAGTTCTTAAACTTCGCGTAGGCTTTTTCGCCAGCAAAAATTTCAAACCACTGCACCTTGCGCAGTCCTTTGTATGCCTTCTCCACGGCTGCGTCGAAAACACGTTGCGAGGCGCGCCAGATATCGCGGCCCGTTCCGTCGCCTTCAATAAATGGAATGATGGGGTGGCTGGAAACTTCGAGCTTGCCTTTGGAATACTGAATGACTTCTCCGTCAAATGGCAGAGGAATTCCGTTGTAACTTTCCTGCATGAATCACACACTCCGATGCGAATGGAATCTACATTACAGGCTATCATTCCAGATTCCTGTATGAACAGATTCCAGTGCCAAAGGTTTCGGGATGAAATATTTTTCCTGCTCTTCGCCACAGAACCGCACGTACCTGCCAGTTGCTTTCGTTCTCCTCCTTTTGCTGCTTCCGCTACCATAGACATATGCGGTATCCAGAGCAGTGTTGCATCGATGACATGGGAATCAAGATGAAAATCAAGGGCTGGCTATTTCCAGCTCTGTTCCTGCTGATAATTTGTACAATTCCAGGCGCACAGGCCCGGGCACAATACTCCGCCGAGAAGCCCATTGGCGCAGATGCACAATCGACATTGCCGAACTACCTGCAACGCGCGGGCATTGATCAAAATCTGAATCATCCCCTGCCGCTGACCGCTGTCTTTCAGGATTCTTCTGGCGCGACCGTAGAGCTAGGAAAATATTTTTCCAAGCGTCCAGTAGTCATGGCCCTGGTGTACTACCATTGCGGCCTGCTCTGTCCGCAGGTGCTGCACGGCATGGCCGTTGCACTGCGACAAACCGGCTTTACCGCAGGCAAGGATTACGAGGTGGTCGTTGCCAGCATCGACCCCACGGATACACCTGCAGAAGGCGTTGGGGAAAAGCAGCGTTTTATCGGCAATCTAGGAACCACAGAAGATGCCAACGCCATCCATTTTCTTACCGGGCCACAGGCTTCCATCAACGCATTGGCGCAGGCGGTCGGATTCCATTACGTGCGCGTCCCTGGCCCCGACGGCAAGCTGACGCAGTTCGCGCACTCCAGCGTCATCATGATCGCGACGCCCGACGGGCGACTCTCCAAATATCTTTCAGGAATTGACTATCCATCCCGCGATGTGCGGCTTGCGCTGATGGATGCGTCGGGGAGAAAAATCGGCAGGGTCAGTGATCTGGTGCTGATCTACTGCTGCAACTACAGTCCTACGACAGGGAAATATTCCGTTTCCATTCTTCGTGTTTTGAGCATTGCAGGTTTTTTTACATTGATCATCGTCATCGGCATGATCTTTTTGTTGAGCCGCAAACCCGCAGGATGGAAACCGCCACCGACTGAGTAATTCCGGGACTTACGCAAAAATCACAGTCTTATTGGCGTAGCAAAGAATGCGATAGCCCAGATGCCAGCGCACGGCGCGCGATAGAACCAATCGTTCCAGATCGCGCCCCTTTTCAATCAGGCTATGCAACTGGTCGTTCTGCGAGACGCGCGTAACATCCTGCTCAATAATCGGCCCTTCATCCAGCACCTCCGTTACATAATGGCTGGTGGCACCAATCAACTTTACGCCGCGCGCAAAGGCCGCGTGGTACGGCTTTGCGCCCGTAAAAGCTGGCAAGAACGAGTGATGCACATTGATGATCCGCTCTGGGTATGCGCGGACAAACTCCGGCGAAACAATCTGCATATAGCGCGCCAGCACCACCATGTCCACCGATGCTGCAGCAAGCAGCTTGAGCTGCTGCTGCTCCACCTGCGCGCGGTTGCCAGCTTCTACCGGCAAGTAATGGAATGGGACATTGTGAAACTCCGCCAGCGCGCGCGCCTCCTGATGATTGCTGATAATCATGGAGAGATTGCAGTTCAATTCCCCAGCCTGATACCGATAGAGCAGGTCGGCCAGACAATGCAGATAATGCGAGACAAAAATCGCGACGTTCTGCGGCTTCTCCGTAAAGTGGAGCGACCAGTTCATCTGATATTGCTCTGCAATCGGCGCAAAGGTCGCGCGAAACTGCGCCTCATCGCAGCCAGCGATGTCCGTTGCAAACTCAACGCGCATAAAAAATAAGCTGAGTTCCACATCCTGATGCTGGTCAGCATTCAGAATGTTGGCATCGTATTTTTGCACGAGGAAGTTCGCGATGGTCGCAACAATTCCCTTGCGGTCGGGACAATCAATCAGCAAAACGGCGGTCTTCAGCATAAGGGTCAGCAGCGGCTTCTCTGGAAATGAAAATCGATTCAGCCTTATTGAATCAGCGCCGCGCGATCTTAGCAAATCTGGCGCAAAGAAAAGAGGCATGGCGTGAGCCATGCCTCTCGATGCTGCAGGTTTTCTAAAGCCTAGAACTGGTTCCAGAGGTACTGGTTGTAAATGTCGTGATGGAACTGAATCTCTGGAGACTTAACAAAGGTACCCAGCAAACGCGCGCAGCGGTCTGCAGAGCCTTGCTTCAGGTCAGCATACCGAGCCTTCACATCGCTGCCCAGCAGCTTGGTGTTCCAGCTGGAAGAGCGGAAATCATCGAGTGCGGTATAAATGTTGTCCGGCAGGTAGCGATCTGCCTGACGCAGATTTTTGACCTTCGACAGTTCCCCATGCAAGCCCGTCTTGAAGACCGAGTACAGCACCATGTAGGGGTTGGCATCCGGGCCGACGGAGCGAACTTCAATGCGGGAGCTTTTCTCATTGCCGATGGGAACGCGAATCATGGAGCCACGATCCACGGCTGAAGCCTTGATCTGGTTCGGGGCTTCAAAGTGAGGATCGAGGCGGCGATAGGAGTTGACGCTGGCATTAAGCAGCAGGCAGATGTCGTTGCCGTGGGTCAGAATCTTGTCGACAAACGTCCAGGCAAGCTTGCTGATCTTCTCTTCGCCCTTGGGATCCCAGAACAGATTCTTGCCGTCTTTACTGATCGAAACATTGGTGTGCATACCGCTGCCGTTGACGCCCACAACTGGCTTCGGCAGAAAGGATGCGGTCATTCCCATGTTGGTGGCCACCTGGCGGCAGATCAACTTGTAGAGCTGAATCTGATCCGCTGCTGCGACAACTTCGCCGTAGCTGTAGTTGATCTCAAACTGCGAAGGTGCAACTTCGGGATGGTCCTTCTCATTCTCAAAACCCATGGAGCGCTGGACTTCTGCCGTGGTGTCGATGAAGTTGCGCAGCGGGTCGCCTGGCAGCGAGTGGTAATATCCGCCGGTATTGACATACTCAAAGCGGCCTACATCCTGATAGTGGCGCTCAGCATCGACGCCTTCAAACAGAAAGCCTTCAATCTCATTGGCAGCGTTGAGCGTGTAGCCTTCCGTCTTGTACATCTTGTCGGAGAACTGCTTGAGCACGCCGCGAATGTCGGCACTGTAAGCCGTGCCATTCTTGTCAATCACTTCGCCAAAGACCAGCACCTTGCCCGAACCAAACACGTCGGAGGGCACCCAGTAGAACGCGCTCCAGTCAATGCCCAGGCGCAGATCGCTCTCGCGCTGCGCAGTAAAGCCGCGAATCGAGGAGCCATCGAAGGTGAGGTTGTCCCAGCTCTTGACGAGAAACTTCTTGTCATAGTCCAGCATGTGGAGACGACCTTCCAGATCGCTGAACAGCACGGTGACGGCCTTAATCCGCGTCTCATCGGTCAGATACTTCAACCGCTGTTCCTGAATCTTGTGGGCCGCAACGCGGTTCTTGCGCTGCTCCTTGGCTGCCAGGTTCAGCTCTTCCAGTTCCTCGTATGAGAGCGTTAAAAAGTTGCGCAGTTCGTTCGACATGGGTCTCCTTAGAAGATAAGTTGAAAATTTCTAAAATTGATTTGCAAAGCATTCAGTGCAAAAATCTTGAAGCTCATCCACACGTTGCCACGGAAAATGCCCGCCAGCATGGCTCCCTGCAGGTTTTGCCAGCTTCCGTTACCAGAATACCCTGCGCAGACATCTGGGGAAATGGTACTGTTCTGATCGATGCCTAGATATTCTGTCATATGTTCTAGCAGCAGAGTACGTGGTGGGCGCGGGAATTCAAAATAAAATCCCTTTATCTACTGCATAGCTTTTCTTTATTCCCTCCAGTACCATCAGAGAGAACAATTCTTATGGATTTTGAGCAGCTCAGAGCGTTTCTTGAGGTCGCACGTTCCTCCAGCTTTTCGCGGGCAGCGGAAAAGCTGTTCCGTACGCAGCCAGCCATCTCCACGCAGATTCGCGCGCTGGAAACGGAAATTGGCGCGCGGCTCTTTGATCGCTCCGGCGGGCGAGTCAAGCTGACAGCGGGCGGAAAGCTGTTTCATCAATATGCTGAACAGGCACTGCAGTCAAAGCGCAATATCATCCGCGCCGTTGCCGACCTGGAGCGCACGCCACGCGGCGATTTAGTGGTGAGCGCCAATGAGGCCACCTGCCTCTACATTCTTCCGCAGGTGTTTGCGGAATTTAAGCAGCAATATCCCCGTGTGGCTGTGTCGATCGCACGTAATGAACGTGCGGGCACGCTGGAGGCCGTCCTGTCGCAGGAGGTCGACTTTGGCGCCGTGTCGATTCCGGTCAACGACCCACGATTGACGGTGCTTCCAATCCATAAAGATGACCTGGTGGTGATTACACCACCGCATCACCCGCTGGTGCATCGCGGCAAGGTGAAGCTGGAGGAGATTGCAGAGTTCCCCCTGTTATTACCCAAGCAGGGCCGAACGCGCGACACCATCGATCAGCTTTTTTTCCGTCATCAATTAAAGATGGACGTATCCATGGAGTTAGATTCAAGTGAACTGCTCAAGCGTTTCGTGGCTGCAGGAGTCGGCATCGGCTTTCTCGCTCGTTCCAACACGCTTGCAGATCGCAAGGCTGGCCTGCTTGGCGTCATGGAGTTGGAAGGCAACGACATTGAGCGCGACCTGGCACTTGTCTATCGCAAGGACAAATCCCTGAGCCGGGCTGCAAAAGCGTTTATTGAAATTGCACAGCAGGCACAGCCGGTTCAGCCTGCACCTCGTTCAAAGCGCGCCACGGTCAGCCTGGTCGAGCCTGGTTCGACCAAAAGCACTGCATCAAAATAGGCCACCGTTTTGCAGAGATTTTTATCATGCATCCCCAAAAAAAACCGACATCTGCCGTATCCTGTTAAAGCACAGTAAATTCTAAATCTGCAATTGTCAGAGCTCAGGGAAATCTGTGTTATTTTGAAGCGGGCGACTATGCATTGGGTCGCCGACCGGAGGAACAAAAATTGGGCAAAAACATGGTCCCGAAGCGGCTCTTTTTTACCAAGGGCGTCGGGAAGCATAAGGAACGTCTCACTTCATTTGAGCTGGCACTGCGCGATGCTGGCATCGCGGCACAGAATCTGGTGCGGGTCTCCTCCATCTTTCCCCCACAGGCCAAGCTGATCACACGTAAAGACGGGCTGAAGTATCTTCATCCCGGCGAGGTTGTGTTTGCCGTTGTCGCGGAGAACTCCACGCGCGAACCGCATCGTCTTATCGTATCCAGTATCGGCGTTGCCATCCCCACGGATCGCAATATGTACGGCTACTTGAGTGAGCATCACAGCTTTGGCGAGACGGAAGACCAGGCCGGCGACTATGCGGAGGAATTGGCAGCGGAGATGTTGGCCACCACTCTGAACGTCGACTTTGACCCCGACAAGAGCTGGGATGAAAAGAAGGAAACCTACCGCATTTCCAACAAGATTGTCCGTACGGCCAATGTCACGCAATCGGCTGTGGGCGACAAGCGCGGCTTGTGGACGACGACGATTGCCGCCGCGATCTTGATCTTCGAGTAACGAATTCATTCCCTATTCAGAATCGAGCAGGACAGAATCGTATGAGTTGCGAAAATTTTCGTGTCGCACTGGTGCAGATGTCCTGCTCTCCTGATCCCGATGCAAATTTAGACAAGGCCGCAGATCGCGTTCGCGAAGCTGCGCGCATGGGCGCAGACGTTGTTTGCCTGCCGGAAATTTTTCGCACGCAGTATTTTTGTCAACGCGAGGATCACGCACTCTTTGACTATGCGGAAGCTATTCCCGGTCCCAGTACAGAGCGTCTGGCGGCGGTCGCTCGCGAAGAGAAAATCGCTGTGGTCGCTTCCCTGTTTGAGCGCCGCGCGGCGGGCCTGTACCACAACACCGCTGCCATTCTTGAAAATGATGGCTCCCTTGCCGGCAAGTATCGCAAGATGCATATTCCCGATGACCCACTCTATTATGAAAAGTTTTATTTCACGCCGGGCGATTTGGGATTTCGCAGTTTTCAGCTGCAGGCCGGATGCATTGGCGTGCTGATCTGCTGGGATCAGTGGTACCCGGAGGGCGCGCGCCTGACCGCCTTACAAGGTGCAAATGTGCTCTTCTATCCCACGGCGATCGGCTGGCACCCATCAGAAAAACAGCAATACGGCGAAGCGCAATACAGCGCCTGGCAGACCATTCAGCGCTCCCACGCCATTGCCAACGGAGTTTTTGTTGGCGCGGTGAACCGCGTTGGCCACGAGCATGGCGATGTCCGCGGCAACCGCATGAAAGGCGACGGACTGGAGTTCTGGGGCGGGTCATTTCTTGCCGACCCGTTCGGTCGCGTCGTAGCGCAAGCATCGCACGACAAGGAAGAAATTTTGATCGGCGAAATTGATCTGCGACTTATCGAAGACACCCGCCGCAACTGGCCCTTTCTGCGGGATCGCCGCATAGATGCATACGCTCCAATCACGCAACGCTATCTCGACAAGTAGCGTCTGACCGGCACGAATATACCATGCTAAAAAAGCAAAAAATGAACGATGCTTCCCCACGCGCGATGGGCTATGCAATGCCGGCAGAGTGGCAACCGCACGCGGCCACCTGGATTGCGTGGCCCCACAATCCCACAGACTGGCCGGGAAGATTTCAGCCCATTCCGTGGGTGTATGCAGAGATTGTCCGCCATTTAACCAGCGTGGAAGATGTGCACATTCTGGTGAACGACGCTGCGGCACAAAAACGCGCCGAGAAAATTCTTACTCGCAATGGTGTTAATCTCTCTCGCGTCTCTTTCCATGTATGGCCTACGAATCGCGTGTGGACCCGCGACTCCGGGCCGATCTTTGTAAAAAATACGCGCGGAGAAACCGCAGTGACCAATTGGAAGTTCAATGCATGGGCCAAGTATGACGACTGGCATCACGACGACAAACTTCCCGGTCGCATAGCAAAACTGCTGAAGATGCCGGAGTGGACGCCAGAGGTTGTGCATGCCGATGGCAAACGACACCGCGTGGTGCTGGAGGGCGGAAGCATCGATGTCAACGGCGCGGGTGTGCTGCTATCCACAGAGGAATGTCTGCTGAGCGAGGTGCAACAGCGCAACCCCGGCCTTTCGCGCACGCAGCTCGAACAATGTTTTCAGGATTACCTGGGCATCGAGCAAGTGCTGTGGCTGAATCGCGGTATCGCTGGCGACGACACGCACGGCCACGTCGATGACCTGGCCCGCTTCACCGACGAGATGACCATTGTGACCTGCGTTGAGCCGAATCCTCAGGACGAGAACCACGAACCGCTGGCAGAAAATCTCGACCGACTTCGCTCTGCGAAAACGCTGCAAGGCGCTCCGTATCGTGTCGTTGAACTGCCGCTACCCGCGCCGGTGGTATTTGAAGGACAGCGCCTGCCAGCCAGCTACGCCAATTTTTATATTGCGAATGATCTGCTGCTGGTGCCCACCTTCAATGATCCCAATGACCGCGTCGCACTCAATACGCTGGCTGGCCTGTTTCCGCGCCACAAAACCGTTGGCATCCACTGCGTTGACTTTATCTGGGGATTGGGCGCACTGCATTGCATGACGCAGCAGCAACCGGTGTAGACTGTTTCGTAACGGGAGAGGGCAATGATTGAAGCAAAAGAAGCAGTGGAAATTGCAGAGAAGTTTATACAAGCAATCATGCCGAATTTTGGCACGCCGAAGCTGGAAGAAATTGAACGCTTCGGTGAAACTGATTACGATGCTGGAATATGGATTCTTACGTTTTCTAGGGATTCTGACCTCAAGCCTGGCTCTTTGGAAGAGTTATTACGACGTTCAGAACTCATAAAAGTTGTACGAGTAAGTGCTTCTGATGGCCGAATTATTAGCATTAAAAACAGAGCTGCGTGATCGCCCATGCTCCGTGAAGATGACCTCATAAATAAGTATCGGGGGAGAGGCATACTTGTAGATTCCAACCTGCTTTTGCTTCTGCTGATTGGCAGCCATGATTTGTCATTGATTTCAAGATTCAAGCGCACAAGCGGATATACAGCCGAAGATTACAAATTATTGGCTGACTTTGTACAAATGTTTGCCAGTATAGCTACTACACCGCATGTGCTAACTGAGGTCAGCAACCTCGCTAATCCCCTTGGCTCGCCAATCAAAGAGCAATGGTTCGGGCATTTTCGCAGAACACTACAACTATTTGAAGAACACCCATTGGAGGCGCAAGAACTTTCCGCCCGCAATGAATTCCTAGTATTTGGACTGACCGATACGGCGCTTTGCACTCTATGTGAGGACGTATTGTTGATTACGGAAGATTACAGACTATCTGGATACCTAAGGTCAAAAAATCTTCCGGTAATCAATTTCTGCGATATTCGTGCAGTACAGAAGCTCATAGTATGAACGATGAAGCATTTCTGCAGTTGGCGATGGAGCAGGCACGCTTTGCGGCAGAGGCGAATGAAGTGCCAGTCGGAGCCGTGCTGGTTTCAAGCGATGGAGCGGTGCTGGGCCTCGGCGAAAACCGCGTCATCCGCGATTGCGACCCCACGGCACATGCCGAGATGATTGCGATGCGTGCTGCCGGGCAATCGCTCAAAAATTATCGTCTGGAAGATTGCACAATCTATGTCACGCTGGAGCCTTGCGCCATGTGCGCAGGAGCGATGATTCATGCGAGGATTGCGCGCCTGGTCTACGGAGCCTCAGACCCGAAAGCAGGCGCAGCAGGCAGCGTGTTACAGGTCGTCAACCACCCTCACCTGAACCATCAGATGCAGGTCACTGGCGGCGTGCATGCGGAAGAGTGCGGCAACATTCTGCGCGAGTTCTTCCGCATGCGACGCTAGTTCTTCACGCGCACGGTTGGCGTAACCGACATACCCGGGCGCAACAAGTGATCCTTATTTTCATTGGGATCGGTAAAGTCGATGCGCACTGGAATCCGCTGCACAACTTTCACGTAGTTCCCCGTCGCATTCTCCGGCGGAAACAGGCTCAACATCGACCCAGTCGCGCCACCAATCTGCGTAATCTTTCCGTGATACTCGCGACCACCATAGGCGTCTACGCTGATCGTGGCCGGCATACCGGCGCGCATGTGATCCAGTTGCGTCTCTTTAAAAGTCGCAGTGACCCAGTCGTGCTGCTAAGGAATCAAGGTCATTAGCGTTTGACCGCTGCTGACATTCTGGCCTGCCTCCACCGTCTTATTGTTGACGATGCCAGTTTCTGGCGCCGTGATGGTCGTATAGCTCAGGTTGAGCTGCGCCTGTTCCACGGCGGCCTGGGCCTGCTGCACCTGGGCTGCGGCCTGATCCGCCTTCGCCTTTTGCGCCACCATCTGCTTGGGGCCGGTCTGTGCAGAGCTGTAGCTTGCCTGCGCTTCGGCCAGGCGCTCCTTTGCCTGGTGCACGCCTTCCTGCGCGGCCATTAATTGCGCCTGCGCTTGCTCTACCTGCGCCTTGGCGGCGGCAGCGGTTGCAACTGTGGCATCAAATTGCTGCTTTGAAATTACATCCCGCTGCACCAACGGCGTATAGCGCTGCAGATCAAGCTGGGCCTTCGTATTGTTCGCCTGTGCCGCCATTACCTGCGCCTGCGCTGCGTCCAGTTGTTTCTCTGCTTGCGAAATTCCTGAGAGTGCGCCACTCACGTCCGCACTTGCAGAGCGCAGCTGCGAACCCGTGTTGATGTTCAAGATTGGAACGCTGACAAGCGCGCCTTCATAGTTCGCCTGCGCACTGGTCAGGCTTGCCTCGGCTTGATCCAGCGCCGCTTGAAAATCTCGAGGATCAATCTGCAGCAGCACCTGCCCCTTTTCCACCTGCTGATTGTCTTCCACATTCAGCTTGATGACGTTCCCTTTGACGCGCGTGCTGATCTGTACCAATGCGCCATCGACCTGCGCGTCATCCGTATTTTCGTAGTAGGTGGAATGCCACCAGTACAGAGCAACCCCTACGAGCACGAGAGCCACTGCGCCAAAAATAAATATGCGCTTGCGCGAGGGAGTCGCCGCGGGTTGCACTTCAGTTTCTTCCGTCCTTTGATCCGCCACAGCTTACTTTCCTCCCAGATAATTTTTGTATTGCGATTGCGCTAACCCCAGCGCGCGTGCCAGCGAAAGCTTTGCCAGATTGTGCTGGTAAAGACTGCCAACATATTGGTCGTTTGCCTGAGCCACAGAGGAAAGCGCCTGCGAGACAGCCAGATTATCGGCAACGCCTGCCTTGTAGCGCTCCTGTGCCTCGTTTAGTGTTTCCTGAGCCAGTTCAAGATTGCTTTGCGACACACTTACCTGTTGCGCGGCTGACTGAATATCCAGAATGCTGTCTGCAACATCGGCCCGCACCTGGCCTTCCAGATTGTTTTCTTGAGCCCGCGCCTGTTTCAACGCTGCATCGGCAATGTGAGAATCTCCGCGCAGCTTTCCTTCTTCAAAAAGAGGAACCGTAAGTTGACCCGTAAAATTTAACGTGGCGTAGGAATTGCTCGGATTGACGCCAATCTCCCCATAGTCCAACTCAAAATTTATTTGCGGCAAGCGTTCCACGGTCGCCGCAGTCTTCGACTTTTCTGTCGCTAAGGTTTGCTGGCGAATGGCTTTCAAGTCGCTGCGGTACTGCAATGCCTGCTGCACGGCCTGCGCTTCATCCACATGATCCAGCGCCGCAAAGGGAGCTGTGTCTGTCAACTCAAATTCCTGATCGAGCGGCAACCCAATCGCCCGCGCCAGCGCGATTTTATCTTTCTTGTATTGGTTGTCAGCGACAATCAGCCGTTGCTGCTCCGTCTGGTAGTCGACACGCGCACGCAGTTCATCCAAACGGGGCGAAATGCCCGCCTGATGGCTGTCGATGGCCTGATGTAAAGAAATGTTAGATGTATTCAGCTGCGCCTGAACGCTGCTTAACCGGGCTGCATCCGCAATGCAAAGCAGGTAGGCGTTGCCCACGGTGACCACAACCATGTCGCGCGCATCTTGCAGGGAGAGTTGCGCGGTTTGAAAATTGTGCTTGGCCGCCAGATAGTTCTCAAGAGAGGAAACATTGAGCAATGCCTGGTTCAAGGTCAGGCGAAAATCTGTGTATCCATAAGGTCCGATGACCGAGGGAAAGCCAGGACCGCGCAATCCTTCGGCCTGCAGATTGGTCTGGGCAACAGTGTCCGTCGCGGTTCCTGTGATGGACGGCAACAGGGATTGCAACGCCTCTAGCTTCTGGCCACCGACGCTGTTGGCGCTTTGCTGCTGCAGGATAACGCCGAGGTTCGACTTTAAACCGCGCTGGATCGCCTCATCCAGACTCAGCGGCATCGTCTGGCCAGTAGCTTTTTCCTGCTGGGAAACAACGCTGCCTTGAAAATTTGCGGGTGATGTCTGCGCTGGCAATGCAGCAGGGGCGATCAGACAGGAGATTCCCGCGCAAATCCAGCGGACTTGCCCGAGTTTTCTTCGAATTTTTTGCATTACCAGTGTCGTACGCATCAAGAATGTATGAGAAGTCGCTTGAATGACAGGCTTATAGATGGCTCGATTACAAGATAAGATGCAAATTATTTGTGGACGAGATTTCGACTGAGTTGAGCCACTCTCAATCATAGCCGATGATGATTGTTGAAGCGTTCATCAACCGCCCGCTGTATTTCTTCTCGGGATTTGAGACACTAATATATATAGAGCCGAATGCATCGCGTATGACCCAATCTTCCAACTCACCCTCCATCCGCTACTTTAACCGCGAAGAGTCCTGGCTGGACTTTAATCGTCGCGTGCTGGAGGAGGCGCAGGACTCAACCAATCCTCTTTTGGAACGGGTCAAGTTTCTCGCCATTACGGCCAGCAATCTGGATGAGTTTTTTGAGATTCGCGTGGCCGGTATTCTGCAGCGCATTGAAGATGGCTATGCCGAGCGTGGCCCGGACGGCCTGTTGCCTCGGCAGAGTTTAGATCGTATCGCAGAACATACCCACGCCTTTGTCGAAGAACAATATGCCTGCTGGAATCAGGCGCTGCTGCCTGCCCTTGCAGAAGCATCGATCCGCGTGCTTCCCTGGCAGAAACTTGATGATGCGGCGCGTGAGTACGCCATCAGCTTTTATCAGGCGGAAGTCGATCCGCTGCTGACGCCGATTACGATTGACCCCAGCCATCCGTTTCCGCGTGTGCTCAACAAATCTCTTTGTCTGGCGCTGTTGCTTCGCAGAAAGCGCAAGAGTGCAGCAGGGAACATTCTTGGAGTGGTTACAATTCCACGAGCCTTGCCTCGTCTGGTTCCGCTGCCTTCAGCCCAGGGCTGCACAGATTACATCTTTCTCCACGACCTGATCGAATCGCAAGCTGCAGCCCTTTATCGCGGCTATGAAGTTCTCTCTACGGCTGCGTTCCGTGTGACTCGCAACAGCAATCTTTACCTGCAGGGGGAGGAATCGCGCAGCCTGCTGGAAAGCGTTCGCACCGAGTTGCACAACCGTCGCAAAGGCGACGCCGTGCGCATGGAGATTGAGAAGGACGCGGATCAGGAGATTGTGGAGCACCTGCGAACAAATTTTGAGCTGGATGAATTTCAGGTCTTCCGCACCGATGGCCCCGTCAACCTGTCGCGGTTGATGAATCTGTACACCAAGACCCCAGCACCGCAACTGAAGTATCCGCTGTTCCTTCCACGGGAGCTCAAGCTCAGCCCGACCTCTACCAATTTGTTTGACGAAATTCGTTCGCGCGATATTCTGCTTCATCATCCCTTCGACTCCTACGATGCCGTCGTTGGAATGATCCAGGCCGCTGCCGAAGACCCCAGCATGCTTTAAATTAAGCAGCCGCTGTATCTAACAACCGCCAATTCTGAGATTTTTGAGGCACTGCGCGAGGCCGCCCAAAGTAAAGAGGTGACCGTCGTTGTTGAACTGATGGCGCGGTTTGATGAAGCCTCCAACATCCGCTGGTCGCGCGATCTGGAGGATGCAGGCGTGCAGGTGTTTCACGGTATTGTCGGCCTCAAAACGCATTCAAAAATGGCGTTGCTTGTCCGGCGCGATCCAGATGGCACCGTGCGCCGTTACGCTCATCTTGGAACGGGAAATTACAACGCAGAGATGGCGCGCTTTTACACGGATATCAGCCTGCTGACCGCCAATCCAGTCATCACAGGTGCCGTGCATTCTGTGTTCAACTATTTGACGGCGAACTCCGAATCGGAGGATTACGCACCTCTTCTCGTTGCCCCCCTCAACCTGGCCAAGGAATTTATCGACATGGTGAAGCGCGAGGCGGAACATGCGCGCAACGGTCGCCCCGCGCGCATCCTGGCCAAGATGAACGCCTTGCTGGATCAAGGCGTGATTGAGGCACTGTATGACGCTTCGCAAGCAGGGGTCGCTATTGATTTAATCGTGCGTGGAATCTGTGCTCTGCGTCCGGGAGTGCGCGGGCTTAGCGAAAACATTCGGGTTCATTCCATTGTGGGCAGATTTCTTGAACACAGCCGCATTTTTTATTTTCAAAATGATGGGAAGGAAGACCTGTACTGCGGCAGTGCGGACTGGATGCAGCGTAATTTTTATGAGCGCTGCGAGGTCGTCTTTCCTGTACTCGATCCCCAGCTGCGCCAGCGCATCCGCGATGATATTTTTGGTGCGTATCTCGCCGATACCCGAAAGACACGCTGGCTGCTGCCAAGTGGTCGATATATTCGGTCAAAAAATTCACACGAGGCAACTGCATTTTCTGCGCAGGATTACTTTATTCGTCAGGTAGAAGGTAGGGATGAAGTTGATATTCCTGCACCTGCCATCCTTCCCGTAGCCGCGCGGACCGAAGAGCGCCAAAAATCGTCACCGACAAAAAAGCGCACTGTGACCAACGGCAAGGCGAAGGCTCACCGCGCCAAATCCAGCACAGAGACACCGCCAGCGACAAGATCGAAACCATCTTCTACCACTGATTCCGCCCCCTCTTCGGAATCAAGAAGAAGCCTCTAGATATGCCTGCGACTTTGGCTTCGTCATCCTGCACGCAGTCGCGCGATCTGGCGAATAACTCCCCATTGTTGTGGTGGCATCTACTCAGCCTGGACGCGCCTACAATTGCAGGGCTGTGGTGTTGGTCATTTGCCCACGCATTCGGAATCTCGCTCCCCTGGTTTGGTGTTGTCACGTTGTGCCTGGGCACATGGTGCGTGTATGTTGCAGATCGATTACTCGACGGCTGGGATAGAAAGTTAAACGTCGCACTTCGCGAGCGCCATCTTTTTTATTCGCGCCATCGCCGCATCTTTCTTTCGGCTTTGGTGACAGCGTCCTTGCCTCTGGCTTATTTCATTCTGATGCGAGTCAGCGCTCCCATTCGTAGGGATGACCTGATGCTGGGGATTTTAGGCAGCCTCTACTTTGCGACGATCCGCACTTCCGTTGCACAGAAGTGGATTCCAAAAGAAATTGTAGTGGGAGCACTCTTTGCTGTTGCAACGGTGCTTCCCTGCTGGACGCGCTGGTCTCTGCCCCACTTGTGGATACTTGTCTGCGCCATAATTTTCGCTGTGTTGTGTTGCTGGAACTGCATAGCGATTCAAGTATGGGAGGACGCTCGCACCGAAGACAGAAACGGCATCGCCCCGCATCCCTTTACGGACTGGGCTGGGCGGCATCTCGATATTTTCGCCATTGGATTAACAATCCTACCGGTCGCTATGGCCATACTTGCTCCCACTACCGGAATTCAAATGCTGCTTGCGTCATGTTCGCTGAGCGGAATTTTATTTCTGCTGCTGAATGAGCACGGCACAGAACTGCAAGCACGCACCTTGCGCATCGGTGCAGACATCGCATTACTGACACCGCTGGTCTGGATTTGGATCATCCGCTGAGATTGGAAATTATTCAATGACCGATGGCCCCCAGTCGACTGCGCCGAACTTTGATCTGCTGGCAAGAGCGTACCGATGGATGGAGTACGCATCGTTCGGCCCTTTCTTGCAGCGCTGTCGCTGCCACTACCTTCCTGCGTGCCGGTCTACGCGTCGCGTGCTGGTGTTGGGTGATGGAGATGGACGATTTACGCAAGAACTTTTACTGGCGAATTCTGCCGTTCACGTTGACGCTGTCGATGCCAGCGCAAACATGCTGCAAGCCTTGCAACAGAGAGCGAAGAAAGTTGGCGCAGCCGGCCGCGTGCATGTAATCCTAGCCGACATTCGCACCTTGATGCCGGAACTCGACCAGTATGACCTGATCTTTTCCAATTTTTTTCTGGATTGTTTGACCACCAAAGAGCTTGATGAACTTGTCCAACGTCTCAGCAGCAACCTGACGCCGCAAAGCCGGTGGCTGATCGCTGAGTTCGCGATACCGGATCATGGATTGTGCCGCTCGCTGGCACGCGGGCTGGTGCGCTCCCTCTACTTTGCGTTTCGATTGTTGACGGGGCTTCGCGTTCAGCAATTGCCAGATTACGCGCAAATATTTACACAAAATGGATTTTGCAAACAGTATGGCCACAATTTTTTAGGCGGCATATTGGTGTGTGAACTTTGGCAGTCACCGCAGCGCACGTCATAATATAAGTAGCCGTAAAAATTGACTGTCTTATTTTCATGATGGGTTGATGGAAGATGAATCTGTTTGTATTGCGCCACGCAAGCGCGGGACAACGTCTCGCCAATCCTGAACTGGATCGAAAGCGACCTTTAGATAAAGAAGGCAAAAATCAATGTCTGTTGATGGGCGGTGCATTAAACGCCCTCAATATTCAGTTTGATTGTGTCGTTTCCAGCCCCCTGAAGCGCGCTCTGCAGACAGCAAGCCTTGTCGGCACTGAAACCGGTTACGACCAGAAGGTGATCGTCAGCGCTGCTCTTGCACCCGAGGGAACCTGGCGCGATTTTCAAACCTTGCTGACAGACATTTCTGGATTTGAGGATGTGCTGGTCGTGGGTCACAACCCCAACCTCTCGCATTTCTTGAATGCGCTGTTGGGAGCATCGGCGCATCAGGACCCAATCCGCATGCGCAAGGGCGCAGGTGCCAAACTGAATTTGGATCGACAACTGGGGCGGTTTCAGTGGCTGGTGGATCCAAAAATAACCCGGGCAATTCAGCCCAGTTCGGTCAAAAGCTCACGTCCAAAAACCTCGCGAAAATAATTTGCTTCTTTGCGCAATGACCACAATTCCAATTCCGCTCCAGTGCGCCCAGGCGTAAGTTCTATCAGCACACGTTTGGGGAAAATTCTCGTACGCACACGCAGAACATCGCTCGCTCGATCCTGATGCAGCGCTACGGCCAGCCGCAATAAAACGACTGCACGTTCCACATAGCGGTGCTCCTGTGCAGGAACACTGCGCGTCACGCGATCACTTGCATCGGGCCGAGATTTTCCTAAATAGCGCGCAATGGCGGAAACAATCGCGCGTTGTTCCGGTGTAAATCCATACAGTTCTGAATTGGCGATAATGTACTGCGTGTGGCGATGGTAGCCCTGATAGTTCATAAATTTCCCCACTTCATGCATCATCGCGGCTGCCTCCAGCCACAGGCCGTATGCTGGCGGAAGATCGTGTACCTTTTGTAAATCCGCAAATAACTGTGCAGCGTGGGTTCGAACAGATTCAGCACGTTTCATATCGACGCCGTAATGCTGGCAAAGCTCTTGAACGCTATTCCATCGCTCTTCTTCAAATCGATGATGCGCAGAAGTCCGCTGCTCCGTTTCCGCCACCATCAATGCAAGGATGCCGTCGCGCAAGCCCATGGGGGAATATCTGAATCCAGGCAGATGCAACTTTTCCAGCAATGCGCTGTAGACGTTGGCGCCAGCCACAATAATTTCTGAACGTCGCGGGCCAATCCCTGGAACGCCAGCCCGTTGAATATCTGTCATGCGCGTCAACTTATCGGTCAGCTTGCGCACCCATTCCGATTTGGTAGGTTCGCCCGTCGCCTTTTTTGGCGCAGCGCTTTTCCGGGCTGGCCCAGGACGCTTCCCTTTTCCGCTGGCCCGGGATGCATCGGCCAGTGCCGCAGCCGTGCCAGAGGTAGCAACAACGGCGATCACGCGCGTCTCGGCAAACTTTCTTTCTGCGCGGCGTAGTTCTCGGAAAATAAATTGCCGCATACGGGCCACTTCATCTGCTGTGGGAGGGTCGTGTCGTAAAAACTCACGCGTCAACCGCACCCCGCCCAG
>VFSW01005980.1_pt1 | contig 17943 bp, 35 predicted proteins | sample 5358111 | NCBI WGS metagenome assembly VFSW01 (sample SAMN11554181, study PRJNA540505) | mine drainage metagenome | isolation source: sediment from site ElyBrook_90M | place: USA: Ely Copper Mine, Vershire, VT | collected 2017
CTCCTACAGCGCGGCGCGTGCCGCCCATGCTATCCTCACCGACGGCCAGCCCTTCGACGACAAGGCGAAGTGCTCGAACGCGGCATCCCGTGTCGTGGCGTTGCTCCGCTATGTCGTCGGCGACGACTGGAAGGAAGCTACCTTCCATCAGCAGGTCGGCAAGCGCTCCGATGGCGGCTACGGGTGGGCCGTCTACATGGGACCCTATGAGGCCCCGAAGCCCCGCGACCGCAAGCCGAAGGACGCGGCCACGGTCCCGGCCACGCCCGCGAAGTAACCTATCCCGGTGCGACCGGCACCCTAATCCGGCCCGTGGCGGCTCCGGCTACCCGCCTCTACCCTCCCGCTACAAGCGTTAGGAGATACGATGGACGCTAACATCTGCCAGACCTGCGGCGTCGTACACGATACCGACGGCGATGCTTACGTCTGCGGTTACTGCGGACGGACGTTCCCCCATCCGGTACGCTATCACAGCGGTACGCGCGAGTGTGGCAATTGCTGGCAGTGGCGCAAGATGGACGGGCCGATGGTCCGATACTGGCTCGATACCCTCAAAGTTTTCGCCGATGATGCGGCCGATCCTCTCAACATCGATCTTCACGATAGCCATACGTGGGAGAGGATGAATATCGACGCCGATGTCTACAACGCTATCGTCACCCTTAAGGTGTTCCGCGATCGATGCGAAATCGCCGCGAATACTAAGCCCGGTACGCCGGAACATAACGCAGCGCTGGGGTACACCGATGCCGTCTCCGACTGAGCCCCGTTACACGCAGACCGAGGCCGAACGATACATCGATCTACTGGCCGATAAGCCAGGCCTTAAGAGTACCGTCGAGGGCATGGTACTCGAAGCCGAAGTTATTCGGGGCCACTTCACGCTACGGCAAGCGCTATTGATCCTGTGCATGGATCGCTTCGACCGTCGTATCCTTTCCCGGCAGGAAGCCGTAAACATGGCGATCAAGCTAATCTAAACTCGGGATCAGCCCCGCCTATCCTTGGAAGGAAGCTAAGCGTGGATAAGCCGGTAGGCGCTCTGGACTACTTTATCTTCGGCTGGTGTGTGGGAGTCGTCACTCTCGCTATAGCTATGCTCGTGGCTCAGACGGTGCTACGATGATGAAGCATAGCTACCGCTGCGGCGTCGACGGCCCGACTCGGGCTAAGGACGAAAAGAAGCACCATCCGCGCTTCGGTCCGTGCGACTGCTCTTGCCATAATAAGCCGCTTACGCTCGCGGCTGAGTGGTGGGTTTACACTCACGATCTGAATGGCGATATCATTAACGACTACGGTAACTTCTACGATCGGTCGATGGCGGAGCTAACCGTAGCCACAGTCCTAGATACCGCAGGGTTCGACCCCGATACGATGATCGTTAGACTTGTAGATGCGTCCGACCCCGGTAATACTAAGACGATTTGGATCGTCGCTCCCATGTCTTACATCAATACCCTGAAAGGAAACGACTAATGTCTCAGCCTATGACCAAGACTGTCGCCGACGTGCACGCCGCTGTTACCGAGCGACGCGAGCGTATCCGTGAGGTTCAGAACGATACTAAGCTGACTCGTCCGTCGGCGGAAGCGGCGGTCGATCTGGCCGATGCGCTTTACATCACTTCGGTGATGGATATCCAGAACCGTGCGCTGGCCGATCTGATCGCTGACTCGCTGCTAGCGTCGATGGGTACACTGATCCAGATGATCGCTCAAGACGTTACATCCCAGGCTGAGCGGGAAGCCTCATCCGTTACGACCGAGGCTGACACCGATGCTTCCTAAGACTCGTCGCAAGCAGACGGACTACAGTAACCTCGCCAATCGGTGCCAGGAGTGCGGCCATCGTCTGTCCCAGCATAACACGACACGTTGCCTCATCGTTACGAACCCCACTCGCCAGCGCGATGCCGAGGGTGATGTGTCCTGCGGCTGCAAGGCGGTGTAGGATGGCTAAGAAAGTCGATATGGGCGACGACCCTGACGGCGATCTGGAGGAAATGGATCGCGTTAGCGCGTATCCTATCGAAATCGCCGGCTATGGCAAGACGGCTACGGCCCCTTATATCTCTACGGATCGGGCCGACCTGCTCCGTATCGTCGAGCACGCTAAGCGCGTCAAGGCTACACTCGACGCTATCCCAGCGGCGAACGTCAAGGTCACAGCCGCGCAATGGTCTATGCTAACCCACGAGCTGCACACTCTCGTGACGTTCGTCGGTAAGGTGGAAAGGAGGATCGATGATCCAGTCCGGTAGGAACGGTATCGGCAACCGTATGACCGGCGAGGCCGAAATGCATGAACGCCGCGAAATCCTCAAAGGTTTCGTGGACCGTGCTCGCAAGCGTATCCCAGGCACTCACAGTCTGGGTAAGGACTTCCAGACGGTCGATCCCGAGAAGCGTGAGGCTAAGTGATATGGCTAATGCTAAGCTCTGCGATCGGTGTAAGAAAGTGGAGCCTAACTCGACAGTTGACGGGTGGAGCCTCCTCGATATCATGCTCCAAGACGACTACTACATTCACCATCGAGACTTCGCTAGAGATCTCCATATGGACCTCTGCCCAAAGTGTACGGCCATGATATTGGCTAGTCTCAAACAACCCGTATCATTGACATAGCCTAACGGAAGTGGTAGAATGAGTGGCATGAGCCCTTCGCTAACAAGCCTGCTAATCGATAAGACTATCGAGTTCGCTGTCAAGGATGGCACCGCGGCCGGTAAGCGCTTCGTCGTAGACTACGGTATCGGGCTGAACGCTAACATCGACGCTCTGATCCTTGAGGGGCTCGAAACTAACGTGTCGCTCATCATCCAGCGTCTCCCCTGGGCCTCTGTAGTGCCCGCGCTCCATCTTTCGAAGGAATTTCCTAGAGAGGTATACGATGACCTGATCTGGACGTACATGGCTACCTACGACCAAGCATCCCGGAAGGTTATCCGGGACGCGATCAGCAACAGTCGGAAGAACGAACAGAAGAACCGAAAGGGATAACGCTAATGCCCGCGAACACCAAGCCCGCTACTGTCTCCGCTACCGACCTCGGCTTCGGGGAAGTCTTCGACCTCGGTAGTTACTACCTTACCGAGGACGAGAAGAACGCCGCTATCGCTTCCGGTGCGGAGTTCTACATCACCGGTATCGACTACGATACCAAGAACAAGTTCGGCGAGCGTTTCATCCTCGCTCTCCAGCTGGCTAGCGAGACCGATGGCGACACTCGCGGCTGGGCCATCGCCGCTACCGACCAGAAGGGTGTTGTCACCAACGCTAAGCGCAACGAGATCCTCGAAGCGATCATGGTCAAGATGTCGGTCGAGAAGATCGCTAAGATCGGCCCCATCGTGTTCGTCCGCCGCGGCCGGACCGTTATGTTCCAGCCTGCGGAGTCCAAGGGCCAGCTTCCGGCGTCCGATCCGGCTCCCGTTCGCGAGAACGAGGCCAGCGACGATAGCCTCGAGGATCTGCCCTTCTAACCCGTAAACGATCCCACTGGTCAAGCCCCGGTCAGCAACGGCCGGGGCTAACCCATATCCGGGATCGGCCTAAAGAGGTATGATAAAGTGGCACGTCGCTGGACGGCTGTAGATAGGGAAACGGGAGAGCTTCTCGAATTCCCTAGCAGAGCAGCTATGCGACAGGCTCTGCGCGGTAACCCTACGCTTAAAGGTCGCGAGAGCGAAGATGTTTATCAGTATCGGCAAAGCCATCCGCAAGAGGCTTCTAAGCAACAGCCGCCTTTAGCTATCGGACCTCTATGGTCCAAGGCTCTATGGTCGGCAAATGTTGAGGATACGTACAGGCAAACCTATTTCGATAACGCGACGGCCGGGCTCCGTTACGCATTCCTAGAGGCGGTCACTAATAGAGACGCTGCCGCAGCCGCTAAAATTCGTCTCGCCTGGGAGGAATGGGTAAAGCCTTATGGCGAAGGGTCGATGAATGGTAAGACCTATCGTGAGGGCATGAAGGGCGTATCGGACTGGCTATATGATACCGTGTACGCCCCTCCCGTTCACATTTACTACCATCCGCGCAATTCCGACGATTACACTCCTCCCGATGATGAGCAACCCGATTTTGTCGACGATTTCGACGACGATGATACCGAAGATGGCGACGAATATGAGTAGGTAATGTCACCCGTACCCAATGCGGAACGGCAACGCAAATGGCGGCGAGCCCATCCGCAAGTCGCTAAGCAACAGCGTTACGGACGACGACGTATAGCTCGCACAGATAAAGTCCGTGATATGAAGTTTGTAGCCTTCGATGGCGAGGGCTCTAACGGTAAGTACCAACTACTGGCCGCAAGTGTGGGCGATCCGATCGTAGCCGAGGAAGGGCTCTCCACTGTGCAATGCCTTAGCTTCTTCGCAAGGCTCCTAGTTTCAGGTGAAGCCGGCCGGAACGACGCATTCGTCGGCTTCGGCCTGGGCTATGACTTTGAAATGATGCTACGAGATCTGTCCGATGACGAGTATCTTAAGCTCATCAAAGGCCAAAAGGTTAAGTACGGCCCCTTCAAGATTGGCTATGTTCAGCGCAAATTCCTCGACGTATCCTTCCATGTCGGCAAGGCTTACTGGTCCTATAGGCTCAACGATATCTACCCTTACGCTCAGACTAGCTTCATCAAAGCCTGCAAAGCGTACAGCATCGATCTTCCCGACATTGTGTACGAGGGTAAGCGTAACCGTTCCAATTTCTCCTTCGCTAACATCGAGAAGATTATCGCCTATAACAAGGCTGAGCTAGACGCTATGGTCAGGCTCGCATCCGCGCTACGAGACGATTTTATCAAGGCGTTTGAGCGTGTCGGCGTATCGGCCAGCCTCGGCAAGCGCGACTGGTACGGGCCGGGCGCGCAAGCGGGCGCTATCCTGCGAACACTCGACTACGACGAGCTTAAGTTGGATACAGTCCAGAAGGATCGTATCGTCAAGGCGGTTCTACATAGCTACGAGCATAACGACGGCTATCTTTCGCTCCGGGACAAGCTCCGCGAATACGGTCGGTTCCTTATCATGACCGATCCGTTCGCGGCGTCTTACTTCGGAGGTCGTATCGAAGCCTCGATGCAAGGTAGGCTGGACGGACCGCTCTACGACTACGATCTTATCTCTGCATATCCATATGCGATGACGATGCTCCCGACGATCCGCGGTAAGAAGGTTCGAGAGATCCGTAAGCTAGACCCCAAGGATCGTGTCGGGATATATCTCATCGACTGGCACATCGGTAACATCGAAGATATGCCGGCTTACGGGCCTCTCCCGTACAGGACCCCAGGCGGTAACGTCTACTTTCCCGTAACGGCTGGCTGCGGCTGGTACATGAGTCCCGAAGCATATACGCTGCAAGACTCCGGTCTAGTCAACCATATCGTCAAGGGCTACGTCTTTGACGGCACCGACGGCTATGGTCGAGGAACGCGTAAAGGCGATAGCAAGTTGGCTATGTTCGTGGAGCTGATGGGTAGGGTCAGGGCTGAGGCTAAGGCTGAGGGCGATCCTGCTCACCGCGGACTTAAGCTTATCATGAACAGTCTTTATGGTAAGACTCTCCAGAAGGTCGGCGCTCGGACTTACTTCAACGCTTTCGTAGCCTCTTGGATCACCTCAGTCACGCGGAGCCGGATCTACGATCTGGTACGGCTAGGAGCTCCCGGCGATGTAGTTTCCATTATGACCGACGGTGTGCTAACTCGTAAGCAGCTACCCGCTGACCTGGGCTCCAACCTAGGACAATGGGAAGTCTCGATGTTCGAGTCGGGCTATCAGTTCGCACCCGGTATCTACGTCCTCGACCGTGGGATCTACCGTAAGCCGAACGAAGGAGAACGTCTTGTCAAGTATCGAGGCTTCGCTAAGTTTGACGCTGACGCCGCCATCGCCGCTTTCGAGAGCGGCGGTATCTACGATGTAGTAGATCAAAGGTTCATTAGTAGAAGCCTAGCTCTGCATCAGCCTAAGATCAGAAATAAGGCATACCGTTTCGTCGGCGTAAGACGCAAGGAGGACTTTAGCCTAGGGTCAAAACGTATGACGCAATACAGCGAACCTGTAACCGACGGGCTCCGCTACTTCGTCCCGAAGCCCGGTGATATCTATGGCACGCCGTCATATCCTTATGACGTTATCGACGACAACGAGTCGATCCTTAAGCAGCTACTAGAGGAAACCCGACGTGTTTCAGCGTAATCCCAAGACTCAGTACGGTGCCGGCGGTAACTATCCCGTCCAGAACAACACCGGTCAGGCCAGCGCTCCGGAATCAGATGGTCTGAACCCTAGTTCTCAGCGTCTCAGCCTCGAAGATTACATGGCTATGATGCAGCAGTCCTTCGGAGAGCTCCCCGCTAAGATCGCGGTCGAGCACAAGAAGATCGCTCTCGCGACGGATCGTAGCGCATCGATCACCGTTACGTCCTTCGGTACGGATTACAATATCCCCGAGGGCGAGTGGCGTACTGTGATTATCGCGCGTCCTAGCTTCGCCGAGTCGCTGCAGAATATCAGCGGCCTTGTCCCTGACGACTTCACTATCGCCTTCGATCACTCAGTCGCTATGCAGGTTGTTGAGAAGGGCTATACGATTATCCCTTTCCTTAACTTCAAGACCTTCCAGCTTGAGAACGTTAACGTCAACCGTACAGCCGGAACGTATCCTGCGGGCTGGGCTGTTACGGTGATGTTCAGTACGCGCGAGTATGACGCTCTGCCGTGGACGCCGCAGAACCCGCTTACGCAGTATATCAGCGTCACGCAGCCCGCTGCCGGTCAGGATTGGACGTATACTGTCCCGGTCGGTAACGCCTGGCGTCTGAAGTCCGCTGTCGGCTATCTCATCACCGACGCTACAGCCGGTTCTCGCAGCGTGTCTCTCCAGATCGTCGGGCCTCTGCCTAATCAAGTCATCGGCGTTAGGGCTGGCGCTCCCGCTGCAGAGTCCAATAACAGCGGATGGTATTACAACTGGTTCCCCGGTGCAGGCTTCTTCCAGTCCGGCGCTTTCGTTCAGGTCCCGATCCCTGATATCATCATGCCGGCCGGCACGATCATCCGTACAGCTACGCTTACGCTCGACGCTGGCGATCAGTGGAGTCTCGTCCGGTTGATCGTCGAGTCCGTCGACTAGCTAGACAGAACACTACACCCCTCCCTATTCAGATTAACGAACCTTAACTTGACGCAGGTTCGCTCCGCGTGGGACAATCTCCGTGGGTAGCCCGGCGGCCGGGGCTAAGCGTAACGCTCGCCCTGGCCGTCGTAAAGCTTATCGGTTAGTCCTAGAGAGCTTGCCTAGGCGTCCGTAAGAGTAGGATACCCGATGGGGTTTCAGATAGGAGTTAGGAAATGACCGAGGAAAGGGTCGAAGGGCGCAACGCTGCCGAGGATAAGATGCTCCAAGAGACGGAACGTATGGTCCGTGATCTGGAGAAGGCTGCGGACAAGAATGATGCTCCGGCTCCGCACGACGCTGGTAATGCGGCTATCGTGCAGGCTATCGGCCGGCTCGCCGAGCAGACTACCTCGATCGGTAGCTTTGTTCAGCAGACTAACGCGTTGGTTCAGTCCAATCTTAACGAGTTCAGTAAGCAGCTAGCTAATACCGATATCTCCGCTCAGCGCGCGGCGGAAGCAGCCCAGGCTACAGCCGAGGCTCTGACTCCCCCTGAGGAACAGGCTCCGGAGGAAGGTGGCGAAGTCAATAGCGCTACCGATCTCAAGGAGCTTCCGGCTTCCGAGCTACAGGATCAAAGGTCTAAGGCTTGGTGGTTCGGTAAGGCGGCGTATCGCCACGGAAAGGAAAAGGCGTAGCTAGATGCCTACAGCCGATCCCGTCGCCCACGTCGAGACTATTCTTAGTGCGGAGGGTCCGTCTCCGGAACCGCGGAACGTTCCTCTCGTTCAGGAGCAGTCTCGTAAGCTCTCTGAAATGATGGACGATCTGACCGACCTTAAGGATTTCGGCGCGCTCAAAGAGGCGGCGCAAGCGGAGATGACTAGGCTCGCCACGACCGGCGAGCCCATGCCTATCCCCAAAGAGGCCGAGGAGCGTAAGCCTGAGCCGGTCAAGCTTCCGCCTCCCCGTATTTTCGACAGTCCGCGTCAGGCTGCACCGAAGGCTCCTAAGGAGGCGCCAGTCGCTGACTACGAAGCGCGGCCCGCTGGACGAAGGCGCAGACCCCAGGCCGCAAGCAGCGCTCCGCAATTGCCTACAGGCGGCGGCGGTCCGTCTACTACAGCTCTCAATGGGGAGCACGTAGCGGCGCTGCTTAAGATGACTCACGCCGTCGGTGCTACAGTCCTCGGGCCGGCGTTCGCTATCTCCGACGAGTCCGCCAGAGCCATCGGCGATGCGGCTCTCCCCGTGCTTGAGGACTTCGGTGTGGCTGTAGCTAGCCGAGCGGTCCATCTTCTCATGCTCGTTAGTACCGTCGCGATGATCGAAGGTCCGATCATGTTGACGGTCTACGCCGATATGAAGAACCGTGCGGAAATGCAGCGAGCCGGTCTTAGCACTATGGCTATGAGTCAAGGCCCTGCAACCACTACCGATATCGCGTCTGCTATTTCCCAGGCTACAGGAGTTATGGTCGGTAATGCCTCCTAGCGATTTCAGCCTCAGACCCGCCGTATCCGCAAACCTGCTAGCGCCCGCCTTGGGTACGCGCGCTGTTCTCGCGGGGCAAACGGGGTCTGGTAAAACGACGGCTGCATTGCATCTTCTCCCGTCTTATTACGGGCGACGGCAGATTATCATTGCCGATACCAAGAGCGATCCAGCTATCGAAAGCATCGCGGGTCCCGTGGCTACTAGGCTGCGGGACCTTCCGAAAATCGCTAAGTGGCCCGAGCATCCTGTAGTTATCTATCGTCCCGATCCCGGGGAGCTGACGGATGTGCAAATCCTTGACGCTTTCTGTGAGTGGGTTTATCGCCGCGGGCATACGGTTCTCTTTATCGATGAGCTTAGTCAGTTCGGCGCTGGAGCCCATTCCGGTCCCGGTCTGACTTCCGTATTCGCCCGTGGTAGAACCGCTGACGTTACTGTTCTGGCTGGCACCCAGCGGCCGGTGAGCGTTCCGATTATCGCTTTCACCGAAAGCCAGACATTCTTCGTGTTCCGTTTGCTATTTAGGAGGGATAGAGAGCGTATCGCAGAATATACCCATCCGGGACTCGTGTTCCCGCCTTCGTCACCGTATGGCGTTAAAGTTTATCGTACCGGCGACTCAGAGCCTGTCGAGTACGTGGCTATCAAGTAAGGAGATATCCTAGTCGTGAAGGATATGGCTGTGAGTGCGGTTATCATCGCGCTTACCCTGATCATTCTTACGGCGGGTGCTAAGACTTTTGGAGTGGCACTCTAATGATGGAAGATATTGTCATCGGCGTGGCTATCTTCATCGCCCTTGTGCTGCTTGCTATGGTCGGCCGTTCCGCTGGCTTCAAGCACGCTGACATTTGGGCCTAAGGAGGATATTTAGCTAATGCCCGGTCGAGACCAGAATAGCCCCGCCCTTAATCCGGCGGCGAACGAGGCGGCCCGCGCTGCACTTTTCGCTCAGGGCTTCTTTAGCTCCATCACTCTTCCGACCCAGGTGTGGTCTGATAGCGGCTCGTATGCATTCGATATGCCCCATGCCGGTATCGGTCTGTACGCCTCTGTGCGGGTGAATGGCACCCTTACGTGGACGGATACCAACGGCACTCCGGTGGCGCCTGTGCTGTCCTCGCGGGCTCCGTTCAACCTGTTCAATTCGGTGGTGTTCAAGGATTACCTCGGCAATACGCGTATCTCGTCGAGCGGTCCTATCCTGCACGCTATTGAGACGTTCAAGACGTACGCCGATACAGCGGGCGAGACGCCGAACACTACCGCGAGCCGCGGCTACTCGAATACCGCAATCGATAAGTTCACTCCCGGCGCTGTGTCTGGTACTGGAGTCGCGGTGGACTTCGCGTTTATCGTCCCCTTCACGCTGCACGAGAACACCACGATCGGCACTCTGCCGTTCACTGTTCCGTCCGGCAACAATACGCTGTATCTGACGCTCAACCCGCTGTATAGCGGTCTGGCGGCCGGTACGCTTAACCCCGACTCTCCGCTTCAGACGGCCGGTACTGGTCATAACACCACCACTACCGCTAACCTTACTGGCGCTACGATCGAGGTTACGTACTACTACGTCGATCCGCTCCCCGGTATGGAGCTCCCGCTTATGGACTTCTCTCAGGTTTATGAGATCGTCGATGTTAAGACGACTGATAACCTGAGCCAGAACGCCACTAAGCAGATCATCCTGCCGACCGGCCGGACGTATCAGGCGCTTTACGGTGAGCTCGTCAATGCTGGCGCTCTTACCGATACTGGCGTGACTAACCTTAAGCTCCTTATCAACGAGTCTACGCCTACGCTTCAGGAGACCTACGGGGCTTACCTGCATCGTATCCGCCGGACTTACGGTAGGGATATGCAGGTCGGTCAGTTCCTGTGGGATTGGCGCTCGCGGCCTATCTCGCCGAGTAACTACGGCTCTATCGCTATCCAGCTTCTTCTGGGCTCGGGCTTCACGGCCAGCGGTACGTCATGGTTCAACCTCGGTAAGGAAAGCCTCTACGTTCTCCAGACCCAGGTCTACTAAGATAGGAGGCAGTAAATGGCTTTCAATCTTGGGAACCCTCCGGTCGGAGCTGGCGGTTACTCCAATTGGGTCATCTTCGTCATCGTCGTGATGCTGTCGGTGTTCCTCGCGGTGTGGCTCGCTAAGGCGATCGGTCTTAAGTAAGGTCATGCCATATGCCGGAAGATGAAGCGCTCCCCGTGGACACTGGCGACACAGGAAGCGAGTATCATCGGCGGACGGTTACGACTGAAACGGTTAAGCGAGGGGACCTGTATGTTCCCCTCGCTGACCGCTTTGATAAGATCGAGCGTCGAGTCTCCTTCCTGTCATGGGTAGTTATTATCGATATCATCCTGACAGTCACCACTAACCCTAACATAGGACTGGTGGAATTGTTCAGGCTGATCGGTAAAGTAGTTGGAGCGTAAAGGTGTCCAAACTCCTCAACCTTAAGGCTATCGAGCATTTCCTCGTTGTGATTATCGTTGCGTTCGCAGCGCAGGTTACTATCGGCGGTGTTCCGGCCGATCTTAGCAGCGCGGCTGGACGTAGCGCTATCGCTACAGCGGCTCTAATGGCGCTCTGGCGTGTGATCCGCGAGAACGCTCCGGCCGCCACGGGTACTACCACAGGGAGCTGATATGGCTCTCGTTATCCTTATCCTGGGCCTTCTGCTTATCTATCTCGGTCTGACTAACCGGGTTAGTAGCGTGGCTAAAGTGCTGTTCGGCACGGTGAAGCAATGAGGGGTAACGGTCTGGCGGTACTCGCCATCTTCGTGCTTCTCGTCTATCTTATCGCGACGAATAGGATGACACCACTCCTAGAGGCTCTCGGTCTGAACAGGACTACGAAGTGAGATGGCTACTTCCGTAACGGTCAACACGTTTCCGGGGCCGGGCACTCTCACGATCTTTCTCCTGTTCGGTGTGATCGTGGGTATGTCCTGGGAACCGGTGCGGCCATTCATGTACGTTCTGCTCCTGATCCTGTTGGTAGACCTGCTGTTCAAGGCAGAACCCAACATTACAACTTGGGCTAATGGAGGCCATTAAGTGTCCTGTAATTACCTGTTCGGTCTTGTCGCGCTGATTATCCTCGTGGGCCTGATCCTGCGATACGGTAACAGCTCCAACGCTCTGGCCAAGGATGTTAACGCTATCCTCGGCACTCTCACGTTGCAGGGTCCCGGCGTCAACTACTACGGCCCGAATTCGTAAGATGTTCAATCGTATTCTTGGGCGCAGTCGGGATGCGTTCCATCCTCGCGTGTTCGGTCCTCCGGAAGCGTTGACCGCTACGCTGTTCTATCGGGCGGAGCTGCGTATCCCGCAGCCTAACCTTCCCGGTGCCAGCGGGCGCGCAACGCCTATGAATATCCGTACCTCGACAGCTAATGCTGGTACGCTTGTTCTTACCCAGGACCAGAACGGCTATCCTAAGTACATCGTGGCGTACCCGAACGTTCCGGTGGATAGGTAAAAATATGGAAAACCCTTTCGCTGGCGCTATTGCTTGGTATCAGGGTTTGCCGCAAGCGGCCCAGATCGGCATTCCGATCGTCGGGGCTGGTGCCGTCATCCTTATCGCTAAGGGTAAAGGAGGGACCGGATCGCTTGTGTCCGGTCCCTTCGGCTCTAGCGTCGGTGGCGGCGTGGCTTCCGGTGGCGGTACTTCCGGCGGTGGCGGTGGCAGTACCGTTACAGGCGGCGGTGTCGGCACTACTACGGGCGGCACGTCTACAGGTGGAGGCAGCACTCCTGGTAAGCCGAAGCCTACTCCCAGTCCTACGCATACCGGCGGCGCCTCCAATAGTCATCCTACATCCACCCCTACCAGCGGCGTCAGGTCCTATGCTCCGGCGCGACCTGTCCGCAATCCTGTTCCAACGGCTATCTCCGGCACAGCCGACAAGCCTAGGATTGTCGCTACACCATCTACTCCTATCGCGAGTATCCGGTCTGGTATGCTTTATGAAGGCGGTCCGTCTAGTCCCGCTATGGTGACAAAGGCGCTCGCTCCTAAGTATCTCCCGCAGGATCAGAGTCAGGCTAAGGTGGCATTCACGGCTCAGGCTGCACAGGCCAATACACTTGCAGCTGCGATCACGCCTAAGAAAATCACTACAACCACCTCTCCACTCGCTGGTATCCGATCCGGTTCTCTCTACGAAGGTGGTTCTACTAAAGTCACTCCGTCCAAGGTTACGCCCGCTCCGGCCGTCCATCCGGTCAGCGTTTCCAAGGTCAGAAACCCTGTCGCAGCGGCTAAGACCCATCAAACGGTTAACGATAAGAATAGGGCTGCCGTCACTAAGCTGGCTACCTCTACGGGTAAGAGCAGCACACGCGTAGCTCTCTAGAAAGGGGAACGCTAAATGACTGTTGTCAACGAGAAGGATCTGGCTACCCGTTTCCTCGAGGATCTGGGCGCGCCATACAGCGATGATATGGCTAAGGCTGTAGCGTCATGGCTTCGTCAGGAGTCCGGCGGTCAGGTGCTGCGGAACAATCCGTGGAACCTTACGTCATTCCATGGCATGACGGGCTTCACCCATTTCGATGGGGCTTTCGCAGTTTTCGACAATCTGACGGACGGTATCAAGTCCACTGTGACAGGTCTTGAGGAATTCCCTCCGACAGACTTTCGCGGTTATGCTCAGATCGTTGAGGCTGCTAAGAATGGCGATCCGGCGCGTTTCATGCAATGCCTCGCGCAGTCCTATTGGGACGCGGGTCGGTATGGCACGCTGACCGGCGGCAAGAATCACATCGTTAACGTCTACGATACGTTCGGCGGTTTCCGAGAGATTGGGGTGGTGCCGGGTCCGCTCGGTAACGGGTTTCCAGAGCCCAGCCCTAATCCTCAGCCGACGCCTGAGCCTACCCCAACGCCTACTCCAACGCCTACACCGACGCCTACGCCGGAACCGGTGACGAATACCTATACCGTTCAGTCCGGCGATAGCCTCTGGTCGATCGCTGCTAAGCTGCTCGGCAATGGTACCTTCTGGCCTGAGCTGTGGGATGCGAACAAGGATCAGATTAGTAACCCGAACCTTATCCATCCCGGCCAGGTTCTCGATATCCCCAGCACTCCAACCGTGGCGACAAGTCCTAATCAGTATACCGTGCAGTCAGGCGACACGCTGAGCGGTATTGCCGAGCATTTCTACCATGACGCGAACCGCTGGCCCGATATCTATCGCGCCAACCGTACGCTCATCGGTGGCGATCCTAACCTCATCCATCCCGGTCAGGTCCTCACAATCCCCGGTATCTAGGCTATGGGTTACAACCCTCTCCAAACGATCCAAGCTACTAACGCGATGGTTGCAGCCATGCCTGGGCTGCAACCGTCCGTTGCTAGGGCGTGGGTTTCTGCTGAGCAAGGCGATAACTTCAACATCGTCGGCGTTACATACAATAACGCTACAGGTCAGCATCTGTATCAATACTCATCCTTTACGCAGGGCGCTCAGGCCGCGGCTAATCTACTGAAAAGCAATCCCGCCTATGCCGGTATCCGACAGGCTATTGCTTCTGGTGACGCTAAGCAGCAGGCCGCGGCCATCATCGCAAGTCCGTGGAACCATCCCTATTACTCTAAAGGTGGCGGTGCTGCCGGTCTACGCGCTATCGCGGGTAACGCTGTGAGTCTAGATCCGATCCAAGGCAGCGTCGCTCTGAGTACCGGCGCGGCTACCGGTGCATTCACCGCTGCCGGACCTGACGCTACCGCTACGACTAATCTCACACCGTGGGATGTGTTCATCAATTTCGTGACGAAGGGCCAAAACCCTATCGCCAATGTTATCAACCAGAGTATCCAAGACGTTGCGTTTGATGGTGCGGCAATCCTCCTGGGCTTCGTGTTCGTCATCGTCGGGCTGATCATGTTCCTTAAAGGTACTGACAGTCCTGTTCAAGCCGTCCGCGAAACGGCCAACGATGCCGTCGGCCTAGCGGCAGCGGCATACGCTCCCGAAATCGCTGGAGCTAGAGCTTCGATTATGTCTAAGGCTCCGCGACCGGTCCCGAAAGAGCCGGTCTCATTCGCTCAAGCTACCGGTATGCGTGACTCTGCGCCCGCGTCCTATAGTCCCGAGACTCCGCGTGTAGAACCGCGTAGCGTAGGCTATTATGCCAACCGTCGCAAGCGGGGCAAGGCGTCTATCGAATTCCGTGATTTCTTCGGTAATGAGGAAAGCGAGTCAGCGTAATGTCCGAGGATACGACCGCCACTCTACCTAATGTTGACCCTGAGCAGCCGACACCGCTTAAGGTCATCCCTCGAACCCGCAATCCTCAGGCCGAATTCATCAGGGATACCATCGCGAATACCATCATCATCCTCACCATCGCCGGTCTGATCTATCTCGTGTTCTACGCTATGAGCGCGGGATGGCATGACGGTATGCGCTATGAATAGTCCGACTGTTACAGTATGGGGAGGCGGGCAGCTTGTCGGAGCTACCAGCCTCCCTCAATTCAATGCTACTACTGGTGCTCAGACTACTTCTATCCAGCTAACGAATAACTCTGACGTTACGCTGATCTTTGCGCTAGAACGTACCACACCGGTTACAGTTCTTCCGCGTTATCGGCTCACCGCTCCATGCCAGCCTAATTCGCAGTATAGCGTGAGTCTGGCCCCTAACCAGACCGGCTCGGCCGACACGACGCAGTATGTCACGCTGACCGAAAGTTCCGACACTACAGCGTTCGCTAATGAGCCTCTCAACAATAACGTCACAGTGTCAGGCGGTACTGTTACAGTTACAGGTATCGCTAATGTCAATGTCACCAACACTCCGGCCGTCACTCTTACGGGTGCCGGTAATAACGTCAATATCGCCAACACTCCGACTGTCAACGCGAATGTCGCTAATGCCACTATCAGCGGTGGTACTATCGATATTCAGAATGTCACTAACGGTATCCTGACCGCCGCCGGCAACCTAGAATATCTCGGACATTTCAGCGTCGGCAATATGAACCTGCTCACGCTGAGTCCACTCGTCCGCGCATTGGTCGTTATTCCCGATACAAGCATCGTCAATTCGGGCTTCCCGATCGTCCTGGAGTCTGTCATCGTGCCAACGTTGTTCAGCATCAACGGCACGCTGAACGGCGCTCCCGTCTACGTCGGCTATGTCAATCCGGCTCTCACTTGGCAGGTCGGTATCAATAACGGTTTCCCCGGTACAGCCGGATATCAAGTATTCACCGATACAGCGTTTCCGTTCACATCTATCGTCAAAGACGGCCAGCAGCCTATGGGGAATAGTATCCCTGTTACTATCGCGAGCAATCAAACAACCTTACCTGTCACCTCCAACGGCGCTCCGATCGGTCTAAGCTCCGCGCGTGGCGCTAACGCGGGGATCGCGTCCGGCGTCGTATCGGATATCGGGTCATATACTCCGCCAAACGGGCGTATTCGATCGGTCATCGCTAGCGCGGCGATCCGCGGGACGAGTCTTGGCGGCGCTGTATCTATAGCCGATTTCTCTGTGTATGACGGTACGAATTCGTTCGCGCTGGCTTCTCTCGTAGTGCCGGAAGGTACGACGAGTGAAACGGGTATAGCATGGCCCCAACCGATTGTCCCTTCCCTCATGTCGGCTAACGTCCCGTGGACGATCCGTTGCACGAATACCAGCTTGTTGGGCACCGCGCAAATGGACGCTGCCTGTATTATCGTATACGATTAAAGAAAGGGGAACGCTAATGTTCAATCTCGATGCGCTCAATGCACAGGTCGATAGACTCGACGAAAGCCAGGTCCTTTCCGCTATCGAGCAGCTTCGCGCTAACCGCGGGCTTCTCGGTCCCGCTATCAAGATGTTCGCGGCTAAGTATGGGGCTGAGGAATGGGCTGACGTTATCCTCGCCCCTGAAACTACCAAGGAGCAGTTGGTCCGGCTTTTCCAGATTGTCAAGGAGCAGCGCGATGGTGGACCTGAAGGTATCCGAAACGCAATCCTCAACGATCCCGTCACCGGCCCGCTCGTCGCTAAAGCCGACCTTCGGCCTTGACGTTCGCTGCCCCTATTGCGTGAATAAGTTCTGCGATGGCAACGGCTTCTACAGGAAGGATGGCCGCGATGGCCGAGTCTAAGCGTATCTATCTAGATCAAACTCCCGCCGAGAAGGCTGTAGGACTCCATCCGTATATCTCTGTCGCGCCTCCCGAGGAAAGGGCTAAACGGCAGTATACGCGTATCCCGTACACGCTAGAGGGGCGTGTCCCCGAGGTCGGGGATATCATCCGTGTCTGGATGCCGGACGCGGATATCCCGAAGCGTGCCGCGATTGTCACGACCGACCCTGACGAGAACGGCGACTTTCACGCTCTGTCTTTCACAGACGCTTATGCTAAGGAGGGTGGTACGCAGCGCATCTCCCTCAACGTCTCCCGTCTGAATATCAGTTGGGAATACAAGTAAGCTATGAGCGAGCATGATGAGAAGTGTCGCTGTGGTCATGACCGGTCCAAGCACACTCCCTGTGGAAACCACGGTAGGCTGGAATGCGAGTCTCTCGTCAGGCGTGACCGCATCCTACAGTATTGCGGATGCCTCGACTACAACCCCAAGATCAAGGAGGAACGATCCGATGCCCGCTAAGAAACTTTACAAAGTGGTCAAGGGTAGTCCCCGCTGCAAGACGATCTCGCCATCCGGCAAGTCTTTCTGCACCCGGTGGAAGGGGCATCCGGGTAAGCACGCGTACACTACTAGCATCCAGTATATGAAGAAGTACGACTGATAAAGGAGCTATCATGCCTAAAGTAAGAGGCAGTCGCGATACCGATTGCCACACCGAGGCTCGGGCTGCGATCGCGCGGCTCGGAGCTAGGTAATACCGATTGCTAGCTCCCTGGCTCCCGGCTCCTTATAAGCTTGAAAGGGGCTAGGCGGCTGGAGGCTGGTATACGATATCGGAGAAAGCGTATGGCTACAGCGCGTTGCACGGCATATCGCACAGTCCGCGGCGACCGCATCCAACGTAAACTAAGTCGCGGTCATACAGGTAAACATCTAGCCAACAATCCGAACATTCCTGCCGAGCAATATACACGGAATGTTACAGCTGGCGGTAGGAAAGTCGATACCGGCAAACGTGTCAAGAAACGATAAGTCCTAAACAAAACCTTGGCGGGCATGGGCCGGCCAGCGCATATCGACTAGCGTGCAGACCCCGGTACTCCCCAGCCGGGGTCTCACGCTGCCCGTCAAGCTAAAATGTATTCTCTACGAATAGGTTTCGTTGAGCATACAAGCGTTACGG